>Ga0302271_10000123_pt1 | contig 67314 bp, 51 predicted proteins | sample III_Bog_N1_1_FD_198767 | JGI IMG/M metagenome (GOLD analysis project Ga0302271, IMG submission 198767) | Peat permafrost microbial communities from Stordalen Mire near Abisko, Sweden - III_Bog_N1_1 | ecosystem: Environmental > Terrestrial > Soil > Wetlands > Peat | place: Sweden: Abisko...
CTACAGGTAAGTAATGCAACAAGCTAGACTGCTGAAAGCTCCTTAAGAATAATATTTTAGACGCACCTAATTCCAGGATATTCAGAGAGCATTCTTGATTCTGCCCATGCAGAGAGTACCAATTCATGCTAGATTATTAAAATATTATTATGCTAGTCTGTCTTGCAGATGTATTTGAGAAAAGAAGCTTCTAATATACTGTTTGGATGTGCGTGTTTGTATGTTTATTTCCAACTGCAAGTGAATATCTTTTATCTTAAAAAGAAGTAAATTTTTCCCGCAATTAATTTTGTATTTCTATTGCAAAAAAATCTATTTCTTTCTTTCAGTCTGCTTTGTTTTGGGTAGTTTTCGAAAATTCAATAGGATTAAATTACCCTTCCATTTCTGAATAATTAAATTCTTCAAAACGAATGCTGTCAAAAAAAAAAGGGAAAATATTATTTTAATTGAGTTATTTGTTATCATTAAAAACAAAAGAACCACAGAAACTACAAAAACGCCTGTTGAACGAGATGAAGCACATATTAATCAATTTCTTAACCAAAGGGAAATAATAATATCTGAAAAAATAGTAAGAATAATGAAAGTTTAATGTGGTTTAAAAATATTAATAGAATTTATTTTCCAAAAACAAGATCTTGTAGGTTACAAAAATATCCTAAAGTATCCTCCGATAATTAGCAGATTAATCGAATATAAAATGGTTTCTTCGAATTTACAAAACACTCAACTCAAGTTCAAACTAACAAGCCTTGGACATTTCTTTATGATACTTCTCTTAATGTGATCTTCAGATGCTTATGGCTGATAATTGTTTCTCAAAGAAAACCTTCGGAGATTCGTAAGCTTTCTGATTTGTTTGAAAATTCCCAAATATGCTTATTTCTCTACAGAATCTTTATAATCTCTTCCATCATCAGTGTAGATGCTTGCATCACTTTCTTATTATAAGAAAATAACCGTGAAATCTATCAAATTAACAAGGCTTAAAAGAGCTTCAGATAAAGCTTCAACACCCGAAACTTTAATGTCCTCAGTAGGAAGGTATATCTCGAGTTTGGAGATGGTTCTTGGGAGTCCTTACAAAGAAGAAGCTATTGAAATCACTCCTTCGTTTTCATAGGAATTCTCAGTCAACTCTAAACAAAGATCTGAGATGAGACTCGAAGGATTGTTATTGATTGCTTCCAGGATCTGCTGCACGCCACTGGATGTAATTTTATTGACAGCTAAAAGTAATTATAATTATTAGAGTTGCTTCAATTATGAAATGGCTTAACCTAGGTAAGCTGCACTTTGATCATTCAAATCACAATAATTCATTGTTAAAGAAAGACAACTGATCGAATTAGTTAATTTTGTCAGTTCTTTCATCAGAGAGTTTGCACCTTTGTTGCACATTTTGTTATCGCTTAAATAAAGTGAAAAAGTTGATAACTTCGATAGGTTATTCAGACCAATAAGGTTAAAGGGCTAATCCATCTATGAGAGGTTGCAATTGAAAATTGCTATTTTCAGAATAGAAAGCTGAGGGAGTTAGCTAATAGCTTAGAAAAAGAGATTCAGCCTACTGTAGTTCAGTTAATATGCAAGTTCTAAAGTCAGTTGTTTTAGCTATTTGAGCTATGAAAAAGATTGAATCAAAGATGAAAAATCACGGTCTTCTCTATTGTTGTATCCAAACTGTATATTAAGAGTTAGGCTTTTCAGAGCTGGAAAGCTGCAAATAGTTTTAGATACATATTCAAAATCAGATTCAGTGGCTTTAAGCTGACTGTACATAAATGTAAATTCAGTCACAGAAACTGTGTTAGCCAAATCATTTGCAAGACAATCTAAGATCTAGTTGTTTCTTGGTTTTATGCTGATTTCGAAATGCACAATAAATAATTCCTTACTTAACCAAACAGGCAATTAAAATTATTTTTCGTCTTCTAAAAGCTAGCGATAGGTCAATGCTTGCAATTATTACGCGAAATCGTAAATTTGCTCTCCATTCACAGGGTGAAGATCATGCCACCCACAATCTGTTAAAGATAAACCAACAGAAAACTATTTTTCTAAGTCATTTTGTTGTTCCTACGTTTTTTCCTCCTCTACCGATCTATCATTAACTATTGTAATAGGTTCTTATTTGATAGTCATTGTCCATGGTTTCTTTGTTTCGACTTTAGAAATTTAGGAATTAATATTAGGCCAATTTCGATGAGTTTATAAAAAATTCATGAATCTTGGAAAGTCCTTTTAGTTGATGAATGAAGAGCTGTTGGCTGTGTTTGATGCTGTTGATAGAGACAAACCTGTAGAGTTGAGAGTATGACTCATATTAGGCTTATTGAATTAAACTGTATTTTATTATTCTGTGTTTATTCTTTTTATTATTTTTATGTGTAATATTTGATTTATTTCTCTCTGAAATCTATTCATGCGTGTTTATTTGGCGTCAACTACAAAGTGTGCTTTGCAAATACAATTAAGAGTATTTTGTGGCCACCCAATGACTGTTTTACTTAAAGATATTTTTCAGAAATAGGTTTCTCAAAAATCCAGAATGAATCTGATGATTTCTGTTTGATTCTTGATGTTCGAGCCCTTTGAAAAATTTTAAAAAACCATAAGCTTACATTTTTTAACCTTCTATTTTTTTTCTTTTTTTTTCATGGTTTGTTTTGAATTAAGAAGAATTTCATATTTAGCAAGAAATAATCACTTAAATTTGACCATATTAACAGCAAAAGCAGCGTTTTTGAAGAGAACGAAAAAATAGAACATCTCATTAACTCTTAAAATAGTATTTAGTGTTGTAGTTTTAAGATTGAAGTAATTCTTAGTATTGCCTAATGAAAACTATTCAAATTATTCCATTCTAGCAAATCAACTCCCATTATCTAAATAAATGCCTTCCCTATTCTGCTGATCAGTAATTAATTCCTTAATCAAAGGAAAATCAATTTGAATTCACTCCTCCTCATCAGCAATTAGATTTTAAAATGGAGTAATAAAGTTGATCGTATTGTTAGAACTAATTCCCTATTTTTAATAATAAATTGAAAATGAAGAGAGAAAAAAATGAATGTTATCAACAACAATAAAAAAGGAAAAAAAATATTTTTAATTGAGTAAAAATGTTTAAATAAAAGAACCACAGAACAGACACAACACAAATAATTTTAGAGCAAGATTTATTAGCACATAATCAATTTCTTACCAAAGAGAAATACAGTTTCTGAAAAATAATAAGAATAATGCAAGTCTAATATTTTTTAAAAATAAATTGAATTTATCTTAAAACAAAAGCTTGTTGGTTGCAAAATTATCCTAAAATATCCTTCTAGAATTAGCAAATTAATCGAATACAATATTGTTTCTTACTATTTACAAAAAAACTACTCATTTCAGCTTAACAAGCCCTGGAAGTTTCTTCATGATACTTCTCTTAATGTGGTCTTCAGAAGGCAGATAAGTGTTCCTTAAAGAAAACCTTCGGAGATTCGTGAGCTTTTTGATTCTTTTGAAAAATCTTAAATATGCTTATTTCTCAGCAGAATCTTAATATTCTTGCTCATCATCAGTGTCTTTATCTTCATTTTCATCTGATTCGAAAATAATCTTGAGATCTATCAAATTAACAAGGCTTAAAAGAGCTTCAGATAAGGCTTCAGCACCTGAAACTTCGATGTCCTTAGTGGGAAGATACATCTTGAGTTTGGTGATGGATCTTGGGAGTCCTTACAAAGAAGACGCAATTGAAATCACTCCTTCATTTTAATAAGAATTCTCAGTCAACTCTAAACAGAGATCTGAGATGAGACTAGAAGGATTGTTATTGATTGCTTCCTGGATCTGCTGCATGCCATTGGAAGTAATTTTATTAAATGCTAAAAATAATTCTAATTATTAAAGATGCATCAATTATGAAATAGCTTAACTTAGGTAAGCTGCACTTTGATCATTCAAATCACAGTAATTCATCTTTAAAGAAAGACAACTGATCGAATTCATTAGTTTTGAAAGCTCTTTCATCAGAGAGTTTGCACCTTCGTTGCACATTTTATTATGGCTAAATGTGAGTGAAAGAGTTGATAACTTCGATAGGTTATTCAGACCATTAAGGTTAAAGGGTTAGTCCATTTATGAGAGGTTGCAATTTTAAATTGCTATTTTCAGATAAGAAAGCTGAGGAAGTTAGCTGATAGCTTAGAAAAAGAAATTCAGTCTTCTGTAGTTCAGTTAGTATCCTATTTCTAAAGTCAGTTGTTTTAGCTATTTAAGCTCCGAAATAGATTTAATCAAAGGTAAAAAATCACTGTCTTCTCTTTTATTCTTTCCGAAGTGTAGCTTAAGAGTTAGATTTTTTAAAGTAGGAAAGCTGCTAATAGTTTTAGATAAATATTCCAAATCAGTTACAGTGATTTTAGGCTGATTGTAGGTAAATATAAATTCAGTCACAACAATGGGATTAGTAATCTCAATTGAGAGACAATCTAAGATCTAAACAACAATGGGATTAGTAATCTCAATTGAGAGACAATCTAAGATCTAATAGCTTCTTGGTTTTATGCTGATTTCTAAATCTGCTCGAAATTTATTTGCACTCAATAAAACAGGTAATTAAGATGATTTTTCATCTTCAAGAAGCTAGCGATAGGTCAATGCTTGTAATTATTAAGCGAAATTGTAAATTAACTATCCATTCAGCAGATTCATAAATTTCAAATCATATTTAATAGATAAACCAACGGAAAACTAAGATTCTTAGAGTTTTTTAATTATTTATTAATGGTCATGCTGTGGATCCTACTCTTTTTCCTCCTCCAATGATCTATCATAAGCTATTGCAATAGGTTCTTATTTGATAGTCATCGTCGAAGATTGCTTTGTTTCAACTTTAGAAATTTAGGAATTAAAACCTGGCCATTGATGAGTTTATAAAAAATTCATGAATTGCGGAAAGTTCTTTTCGTTGATGAATGAAGAGCTCTTGGCTGTGTTTGATGCTGTTGATAGAGACAAACCAGTAGAGTTGAGAGTATCACTCATGTTATGCATTAAAATTGAACTGTATGTTTTTATTCTTTTTTAATAATATTATGTTTATTTATCTTAGATTTTCATCTCTCTTAAATCTATTTGAACTTTTTTCTTAAGTGTCTACTACAAGGTGTGTTAAATTACATTTGAGGATATTAACAGTTTTTTTTAAACAAAAATAAAGATATTTTGAAAGCTTAAAAAAAATAAGCAGTCTTCTTGTAGAAAATGAAAAGGTGCGCCTTAAATCTTGAAAAATCCTTTAGTATTTTAGTTTTAAGAGTATTGTAGTTATTTGTATTGCCTGATGGAAATTTTTCATAATATTCCTCCAGTTAAGCAACTCCCTTACCTAAATGCCTTCCTATCTGCTGATCAGCAATTAGTTCCTTAATCAAAAATAACTAAAATAAAATATGTAACCACTCCTCCTGATCAGCAACTAGATTTAATTTTAGACTAAATTAATAAAGTTGATTGGAAAGGAAGGTACTAATTCCCTTTTTTTATTCAAAAATTGTAAGGGAAGAGAAAAGTAGGCTCCAATAAAGTTATTTCTTATGATTTCTTTGTTTTAATGGTAGAATGATTCACTGAGGTTACAAATAGGCTTTTTAAGAACTGTTTAAGCCATTCTTCCAGGTGATTCGAGTTAAAGACTAGAAATATTCAAGAATCTGTTTTTCATTCTAGTGAAAGAAGAGAACGATTTGAAGAAGAGAATCCAATAAGCTGCTTCTCCATCAAAGAAAACTCTTTATTTCCCATTGTTTTTGATGAAAAAAGGCTAGGCAAATGAATTAAGATTTCAAGGCAATGAAGAATAGAGTTGAAAAATACCTTCACATGCATCAAGAATGAGTCCGTTACTCTCTGGATGCCTGTATTTACAATATCTACACACTTGTCAGAGTGCTCTAGCAGGAATACTTTGAGGATGTTGGGTATCATATTAAATAGCCTAAGAAAGAATTCTTTTGATTAAATCAGCTCTTTTTAGGCAGAAATCTATAGCTTGTAGCAATTAACTAGCATACAAAAGCAAGCTCATAGGTAGAGACCCCTAGAAATTGAGAAAAGAGACAAATGTTAGCTCTCTTCCTGAGAAAAAAGAATTGCTTCTTTGATTTTCTTATTATTCTTTTGTTCATTAATTGAGACAAGATTATAATTCAAAGTGTTTTTTGTTTGCTAATTAAATAACCAAGTACATTTGTAAATCACTTTGAGTAGTATCTTACCTTTAAGGAAATGTTTACATTGAATTTAATGAAAAAAAAAAGAAAAAATATATTCCTAATAGATCCTTAGATAAATCCAAGTTTCTTAATACTTCTATCTAGAAGAAAAATATGTGTAATACACTTGTTAAAAGCAACATGAAAATTTTAAGAACTGGGAAAAGTCATATTTGTGAGTTAGGTACAAGACGAGAAAGAACAACTGTGCATGTCATAAAAGAAAGAAAGTTCCCAGGGAGCAAGTTAATTCGTTACAAAACTGAAGATAACTATCTTCGAAAAACAATTCAATTCAACTAAACGAGCCCTGGAAGTTTCTTCATGATACTTCTCTTAATGTGGCCTTCAGAAGGCAGATAAGTGTTCCTTAAAGAAAGCCTTCGGAGATTCTTAAGCTTTTTTATCGTTTTGAAAAATCTCAAATATGCTTATTTCTCTGCAGAATCGTTATATTCTTGCTCATCATCAGTGTAGTTGTCTACATTTTCATCTGAATCAAAAATAATAAGGAGATCTATCAAATTAACAAGGCTTAAAAGAGCTTCAGATAATGCTTCAACACCAGAAACTTCAATGTCCTTAGTGGGAAGAAAAATATTGAGTTTGATGATAGATCTTGGGAGTCCTTACAAAGAAGACGCTATTGAAATCACCCCTTCATTTTAATAAGAATTCTCAGTCAACTCTAAACAGAGATCTGAGATGAGACTAGAGGGATTGCTATTGATTGCTTCTAGGATCTGCTGCATGCCACTGGATGTAATTTTATTGATAGCTAAAATTAATTTTAATTTTTAGAGTTGCTTCAATTATGAAATAGCTTAACCAAGGTAAGCTGCACTTTGGTCGTTCAAATCGCAGTAATTCATCATTAAAGAAAGGTCACTGATTGATGTTAGTTTTGAAAGCTCTTTCACCAGAGAGTTTGCACCTTCGTTGCACATTTTGTTATGGCTAAATGTGAGTGAAAGAGTTGATAACTTCGATAGATTATTCAGGCAAATAAGATTAAAGGGCTAATCCATCTATGAGAGGTTGCAATTGCAAATTGCTATTTTCAGAAAAGAAAGCTGAGGGAGTTAGCTGATAGCTTAGAAAAAGAAATTCAGCCTTCTGTAATTCAACTAGCATAAAAATTCTAAAGTCAGTTGTTTTAGTTATTTGAGTTATGAAATAGATTGAATCAAAGGTGAAAAATCACTGTCTTCTCTTTTGGTAATTCCTAAGTGTAGCCTTAGAGTTAGGTTTTTTAAATTTGGAAAGCTGCTAATAGTTTTAGATAAATATTCAAAATCAGATACAGTGGATTTCCGCTGATAGTAGGTAAATGTAAATTCCGTCACAGCAACTGTGTTCTTCATCTCGATTGCGAGACAATCTAAGATTTTATCGTTTCTTGGTTTTATGCTGATTTCTAAATCTGCTCGAAATTTTTTTGCACTCAATAAAACAGGCAATTAAGATGATTTTTCTTCTTCAAGAATCTAGCGATATGTCAATGCTTGTAATTCTTAAGCGAAATTGTAAACTAGATCGCCATTCAGCAGATTCATAAACTTCATATCATATTTCATAGATAAACCAACCGAAAACTAAGATTCTTGGAGGTCTCTTATTATTTATTTCTAGTCATTCTTTGGTTCCTACTCTTCTTCCTCCTCTTAAGATCTATCATAAGATATTGTAATAGGTTCTTATTTGATAGTCATTGCCGAAGATTGCTTTGTTTCAACTTTAGAAATGTAGGAATTAAAACCTGGCCATTGATGAGTTTATAAAAAATTCATGAATTGCGGAAAGTCCTTTTCGTTGATGAATGAAGAGCTATTGACTGTGTTTGATGCTGTTGACAGAGACAAACCAGTAGAGTTGAGAGTATCGCTCATGTCAGGCTTACTGAATACTGTATGTTTTTATTCTTTTTAAATAAAATTATGTTTATTTATCTTTGATTTGTTTCTCTCTTAAATCTATTCATATTTATTTCTTAGGTGTCTACTACAAGATGTGTTTTCAAATACAATTAAGAGTATTTTGTAGCCACCTAATCTCTGTCAGGGTTAAAGATATTTAAAAATCAGAAATATGTTTCTCAAAATCAAGAATGTATTTGATGATTTCTGGCCGATTCTTAAAGCATTTCTTACAGATTACAGCTAGATGTTCTATTCCTTCGAGGATTTCTCAAGAATCAATTGTTTTATTTTTCTGACTTTCTGACTTTCTATTTTTATGGTTTTCATGGTGTATTTTCAAATTCAGAAGAATTTCATATTTAGCAAGAAATAATCACTTAAATTCTAGCAAGATTAACAGCTTAAACATGAATAAAGACATTTTGAAAATTAAAAAAAAGCAGTCTTCTTGCAGTTGAAAAATTGTTTTGTATTTTAGTTTTAAGGGACTTGTTTTTATTTGTATTGCCTAATTGAAATTATACAAAGCACTACTCCTATTAAGCAACTCCCTTATCTAAATAAAGGCTTTACCTATCCTGCTGATCAGCAATTAGTTCTTTAATCAAAGGAAAATAAATTAACATGTAATCTTCCTGATCAGCAATTAGATTTAATATTTAGAATGGATTAATAAAGTTGATTGGAATGAAAGATATAAAATTCCCTATTCTTTAATTTAGAATTTTTAAGTGAATGGAAAGTAGCCTACAATAAAATTTTATTCTTTTAATTTCTTTGTCTTTAATGGCAGAAGCATTCACGGAGGATTAGATTGAAGTTAACAAATAGGATTATTAATGGGAAAAAAATATTTCTACTAGATCTTTAGATTAAATCCAAGTGCCCAAATACTTTTATCTCGAAGAAAAAAGTGTGTAATACACTTGTTAAAAGCAACTTGAAGATTCTAAGAACTGGAAAAAGTCCTAATTTTGAGTTCTGTAGAGATTAGGAGGTTCAGAAAGAACAACTGTGAATACCATAAAAGAAAGGATGTACTCTAAGAGCAAGTTACATTCAAACAAAACTGAAGATAACTATTATCGAAAGCCAATTCATTTCATCTTAACAAGCCCTGGAAGTGTCTTCATCATATTTCTCTTAAGGTGGTCTTCAGATGGCAGATAAGTGTTTTTTAAAGAAAATCTTCGGAGATTCGTAAGCTTTCTGATTCTTTTAAAAAATCTCAAATATGCTTATTTTTCTGCAGAATCTTTGTATTCTTCTTCATCATCAGTGTCTTTGTCTTCATTTTCATCTGATTCGAAAATAATAAGGAGATCTATCAAATTAACGAGGCTTAAAAGAGCTTCAGATAACGCTTCAACACCAGAAACTTCAATGTCCTTAGTGGGAAGAAAAATCTAGAGTTTGGTGATGGATCTTGGGAGTCCTTACAAAGAAGATGCTATCGAAATCACTCCTTCGTTTTCATAGGAATTCTCAGTCAAATTTAAACAGAGATCTGAGATGAGACTAGAGGGATTGTTATTGATTGCTTCCAGGATCTGCTGCATGCCACTGGATGTAATTTTATTGATAGCTAAAAATAATTCTAATTATTAGAGTTGCTTCATTTGTGAAATAGCTTAACCTAGGTAAGCTGCACTTTGGTCGTTCAAATTACATTAATTCATCTTTAAGGAAAGGCGCATGATCGAATTCGTTAGCCTTGAAAGATCTTTCACCAGAGAGTTTGCACCTTCGTTGCACATTTTGCTAAAGCTTAAATCAAGTGAAAGAATTGATAACTTCAATAGATTATTCAGGCAAATAAGGTTAAAGGGCTAATCCATCTATGAGAGGTTGCAATTGTAAATTATTATTTTCAGATAAGAAAGCTGAGGAAGTTAGCTGATAGCTTAGAAAAAAAAGTTCAGTCTTCTGTAGTTTAGTTAGCAAAAAAATTCTAAAGTCAGTTGGTTTAGCTATTTAAGCTATGAAATTGATTGAATCAAAGATGAAAAATCACTGTCTTCTCTTTTGTTAATTCCGAAGTGTAGCCTTAGAGTTAGGTTTTTTAAATTTGGAAAGCTGCTAATAGTTTTAGATACATATTCAAAATCAGTTACAGTGGCTTTCTGCTGATAGTAGGTAAATGTAAATTCCGTTACAGCAACTGGGTTATCCATTTCGATTGCGAGACAATCTAAGATCTAATTGTTTCTTGGTTTTATACTGATTTCTAAATGTGCTAGAAACTTTTTTGCACTCAACAAAGCAGGTAATTAAGATGATTTTTCATCTTCCATAAGCTAGCGATAGGTCAACGCTTGTAATTGTTAAGCGAAATTGTAAACTATCTCTCCATTCAGCATATTCGTAAATTTCCAATCATATTTAATAGATAAACCAATGGAAAACTAAGATTCTTAGAGGTTTTCAATAATTTATTTATGGTCATTCTGTGTTTCCTACTCTTTTTCCTCTTCTAATGATATATCATGAGCTATTGCGACAGGTTCTTATTTGATAGTCATCGTTGAAGATTACTTTGTTTCGACTTTAGATATTTAGGAATTAAAAATAGGCCATTATGGATGAGTTTATAAAAAATTCATGAACTATGGAAAGTCCTTTCCGTTGATGAATGAAGAGCTGTTGGTTGTGTTTGATGCTGTTGATAGAGACAAACCAGTAGGGTTGAGAGTATCACTCATGTTATGTTTATTTAATTGAATTGTATGTTTTTATTATTTTTTTTCCTTTTTAATTATTTTATGTTTATTTATCTTTGATTTTATAAGTGAAAATATTACAAAAGTTCAATAAAAAAATTATTTCCTCATGAAAAATGCTTTATTTGTAACTTTAAACTCATGTTTATTAAATTTTGAACAAATGAGCAATAATTCAGCTTAAAAGATTAAAAAAGTTCAATCAACTGAAATAATTTGATCATCGTACACTTCAAAAGAAATTTACAATAAGAAATAGGGAACCCTTGTAAATATCGTTATCAGAATGTTTTTAGAGATTCTCAATGATTTCCTTAGCTCCTAAACTTTGAAGTTACGCAGTAAATGGATTAATTAATCCCTATTTGCATTCTTTATCGCCACATTCAAGAATATTTTTAAGTGATTCCAGAATGACTAGAAGTGTTTTTGAATCTTGAGAAGTTTTAAGCAACTGTGAGAAAACTTCAAGGACTTTTAAGTCTACTAGCCTTAATAATTCTTATGGATTACCTTAAGAAGTGCAATTTGAAATCACCCAAGAAGCTTCTCTAGATACTTCCTCAGAATCTGAAAGAATGCACTTAAATAAGCTCTCAATGTAAGAATTCTCACTAACAATCAGAGCAACTTGCTATGTATTTCCTGCTGTAATATTGCCTAGCACCCTGCAAGCCTCGCTTCTTACTGATTTTTTTTAATGCTAGACTAGCTTAAAAATTGCAGGAAGTGCACCGTAAGCAATAATAGCATCTGTCTGCGAAACTGAGCCAGAACAAATATTACCAATTGTTCTAAGGCAAGGCAATAGGACTGAAAGGAATAAATGATTAATTTGCTAAATCAGAGAAGGAATTATTCCTGTGTCAATCACTCGCTGAATTCTGTCTTCGTTTCCATCACTAAGATAGGAAATGGCCCAAGAGACATCTGTAAGTACTTCAGGATCTGTTTCCTGTTAAAATATTTTGCTTAAAGGTGGAATTGCTTCTTTAACAAGTTCAAATTAAGGGAGAGGGCGGCCTCTGCATAAGTTGCTCAATGCCCAAGAACCATACTTAATAATCTTTTTATCTTGAGTATTAAGGAGAATATTAACAAGGGGCTTAAGACCATCACATTTAAGAATCATATCACGATAAATGCTAAAGTCTCTATTTAAGAAAAGAAAATTAATATTTATTCATAAACATGTATCTACGTACCCTGCTATATTTCCGATAGCCCAAATAGCCTGCTCAGTGATATCCGAGAAGCAAGAAGTTAAAAGCCTACAGAATAGGGGGATAGCACCTTAGTCCTATTAATAAAGATACATTGATTCTATCATTCTTCAAATATTTCAAAGAAAAAATACAAATTTAAGAATAATCGATTACAAGAATAGACTGAGTTTGATGTGTTGTTCCTGAAGCAGTCATATTAATAAGACACTTCGCAGCTTCTAGTTATAAAACGGGGTAATTAGTTTATTTTATAAATTCAATAAAGCAAGGAACGCAATTCGCATCTAAAGCAATCTGAATTGGCGGATTATCCTTAGTGGATAAAAGTTTACTGAGTCCTATGCAACCATGGTGCTATTAAAGCACATCTTATGAATTGAGAGCTTTTACTAGATCTTCGATTTGTTCAAATTTAAAGTCGATTTGATAGATTTTTTCTACTAACTCACGAGTAGCTGGTTCCATGCTAGAAAGCGCATATTACTGATAAAGAGGATTGTTTCCTGTAGAAGTTTCATCTGTTTGAACATTTGTAGCTGGACTACCACTCATTCTATTCTTTTTTAGAGTATCTAAGCGCTTCTTTTCTCTGATTTCCTCTGTGTGATTTTCTTATCTTGTTGCTTTTTCTTTCTGATCACCATCATTTTCTACTTGATTGGTTTAGGAGCCATTATTGCTAAATATGCTCATTTGATTCTTTTTTAACAAGAATTTTTCTTCTCTTGAAGGATATATTCTTTTTAGTTTTAATTATTCTTGATATTAAGAATCTTGCGCTCTAGTTTTTGTTTTATTTATCTTTTGTCTTGTTCTCTTCATTCGTATTCAAACCGATGAATTCTTTATTCGTTACCATTCGAAATTCAGATGTCTGGTTCATTCCTTATTTTCATTCTCTTTCAATTGTAATAATAATAATAATAATAATACAGATTCACGAAAATTACCGAAATGCATGATAGTTGGTTTTTACCCTTATTTATTTCGAGTGAGAGTGGAGGTTCAGAAAGAACAACTGTGTATGACATAAAAGAAAGGATGTACTCTAAGAGTATGTTAAATCTTTACAAAACTGAAGATAACTATCTTCGAAAACCAATTCAGTTCAACTTAACAAGCCCTGGAAGTTTCTTCATGATACTTTTCTTAATGAGGTCTTTTGATGGGAGATAATTGTTCCATAAAAAAAAACTTCGGAGATTCGTAAGCTGTCTGATTCTTTAGAAAAATCCCAAAAATGCTTATTTTTCTGGAGAATCTTAATATTCTTATTCATCATGAATGTCATTATAATCATTTTCATCTGAGTCGAAAATAATATTCAGATATATCAAATTAACAAGGCTTAAAAGAGCTTCAGATAATGCTTCAACACCTGAAACTTCGATGCCCTTAGTGGGAAGAAAAATCTTGAGTTTGGTGATGGATCTTGGGAACCCTTTCAAAGAAGAAGCTATTGAAATCACTCCTTCGTTTTTATAGGAATTCTCATTCAAATTTAAACAGAGATCTGAGATGAGACTAGAGGGATTGTTATTGATTGCTTCCAGGATCTGCTGCATGCCACGGGATGTAATTTTATTAATAGCTAAATATAATTCTAATTATGAGAGTTGCTTCAATTATGAAATAGCTTAACCTAAGTAAGCTGCACTTTAGTCGTTCAAATCACATTAATTCATTATTAAAGATAGACAACTGATCGAATTCGTTAGTTTTGAAAGCTCTTTCAGCAGAGAGTTTGCTCCTTCGTTGCTCATTCTGTTATAGCTAAAATTGAGTGAAAGAATTGATAACTTCTATAGGTTATTCAGGCCAATAATGTTAAACAGCTAGTCCATCTATGAGAGGTTGCAATTGTAAATTGTTATTTTTAGATAAGAAAGCTGAGAGAGTTAGCTGATAGCTTAGAAAAAGAAATTCAGCCTTCTGTAGTTCAGTTAGTATACAAATCGTAAATCCAGATCCTTTAGCTATTTGAGCTACGAAATAGATTGAATCAAAGATGAAAAATCACTGTCTTCTCTTTTGTCCTTTACGAAGTTTAGCTTAAGAGTTAGGTTTTTTAAAGTTGGAAAGCTGCTAATAGCTTTAGATACATATTCAAAATCAGATACAATGAATTCAGGCTGATTGTAGGTAAATTTAGTCACAGAAACTGGGTTATTCATCTCAATTGCGAGACAATCTAAGATCTAATCATTTCTTGGTTTAATACTGATTTAAAAATGTGCTAAAAATTTTTTTGCACTCAACAAAGCAGGCAATTAATATGATTTTTCATCTTCCAGAAGCTAGCGATAAGTCAATGCTTGTAATTGTTAAGCGAAATTGTAAATTAGCTCTCCTCCCAGCAGATTTACATCATATTAAACAGATAAATCAACAGAAAACTAAGATTCTTGGAGGTTTTCAGTTTATTTCTGGTCATTCTGTGGTTCCTACGCTTTTTCCTCCTCCAATGGTCTATCATAAGCTATTGCAATAGGTTCTCTTTTGATAGTCATCATCCAAGGTTGCTTTGTTTCGACTTTAAATATTTAGGAATTAAAACCTGGCCATTGAGGATGAGATTATAAAAAATTCATGAATTGCGGAAAGTCCTTTTCGTTGATGAATGAAGAGCTGTTTCGTGTGTTTGATGCTGTTGATAGAGACAAATCAGTAGGGTTGAGAGTATCGCTCATTTAAGCTTACTGAATTAAACTGAATCTTTTTATTCTTTTGTAATCAAATTATATTTATTAATCTTTGATTTGTTTCTCTCTTAAATCTTACATTTTGAAAACTTAAAAAAAGCAGTTTTCTTGTAGAAAATGAAATGTAGCATATTAAATCTTGAATAATTGTTTAGTATTTTAGTTTTAAGAGTATTGTAATTATTTGTATTGCCTAATGGAAATTATTCAAAGTATTCCAATAGTTTAATCATTTCCTAATCTAAATAAATGCTTTCCCCATCATGCTGATCAGCTATTAGTTTCTGAATCAAAGGAAAATTAATAGGTAGACACTAATATTGATCAGCAATTAAATTTGATTTTGGGGTGGATTAATAAAGGTGACGGAAAGGAAGATATTAATTCCCTATTTTTATTAAAAAATTTTAATCTTTTCATTTTTGTAGTTGTTGTTTTTCAATTTTTTAATTAGATATTAATTATTTGAGTTATTAAATAACCAAGAACATTTGTAAATAATTTTGAACAATTTTACTTACGTTTAAGATCATTTGTTAAACAAGATTTAATGGAAAAAATTTAAAAAAATTCATACTAGATTCTTTGATAAATCAAAGTTCCCAAATAGTTCTATCTTGAAGAAAAGTAAGTGTAATACGCTTGTTGAAAGCAATATGAAGATTTCAAGAACTGACAGAAGTCTTATTGGAGGGTTGGCAGAATAATAGGGAGGTCTTGAAAAAAGAGAAACAAGAACTGCATATGTCAAAAAGAAAGAATGTACCTAAAAGAGCAAGTTAAATCCATACAAAACTGAAGATAACTATCTTCGAAATCCAATTCAGTTCATTTTAATAAGCCTTGGAAGTTTCTTCATGATACTCCTCTTAATGTGGTCTTCATATGGCAGATAAGTGTTTCTTAAAGAAAACATTCGGAGATTCGTAAGCTTTCTGATTCTTTTGAAAAATCCCAAATATGCTTATTTCTCTGCAGAATCTTTAAATTCTTGCTCATCATCAGTGTCTATGTCTTCATTTTCATCTGATTCGAAAATGACTGTTAGATCTATCAAATTAACAAGGCTTAAAAGAGCTTCAGATAACGCTTCAACACCAGAAACTTCAATGTCCTTAGTGGGAAGATATATCTTGAGTTTGGTAATGGATCTTGGGAGTCCTTACAAAGAAGACGCTATTGAAATCACCCCTTCGTTTTCATAGGAATTCTCAGTCAAATTTAAACAGAGATCTGAGATAAGACTAGAAGGATTACTATTGATTGATTCCAAGATCTGCTGCATGCCACTGGATGTAATTTTATTGATAGCTAAATATAATTCTAATTATTAGAGATGCTTCAATTATGAAATAGCTTATCTTAAGTAAGCTGCACTTTAGTCGTTCAAATCACAGCAATTCATCTTTAAAGAAAGACAACTGATCGATGTTAGTTTTGACAGCTCTGTCATTAGAGAGTTTGCACCTTCGTTGCTCATTTTGTTATGGCTAAAATTGAGTGAAAGAGTTGATAACTTCGATAAACTATTCAGGCCAATAAGGCTAAAGGGCTAGTCCATCTATGAGAAATTACACTTTTAAATTGCTATTTTCAGATAAGAAAGCTGAGGAAGTTAGTTGATAGCTTAGAAAATGGAATTAAGCCTTCTGTAGTTCAGTTAGCATAAAAATTCTAAAGTTAGTTGTTTAAGTTATTTAAGCTACTAAATAGATTGAATAAAATGTGAAAAATCATTGTCATCTCTTATGTTCTTTCCGAAGAGTAGCTTAAGAGTTAGGTTTTTTAAAGTTGGAAAGCTGCTAATAGTTTTAGATAAATATTCAAAATCAGATACAGTGCCTTTAGGCTGATTGTAGGTAAACATAAATTCCGTCACAGCAACTGGGTTATCCATCTCAATTGCGAGACAATCTAAGATCTAATCAGTTCTTGGTTTAATACTGATTTCTAAATGTGCTAGAAACTTTTTTGCACTCAACAAAGCAGGCAATTAAGATGATTTTTCATCTTCCAGAAGTTAGCGATAGGTCAATCCTTGTAACTGTTAAGCGAAATTTTAAACTAGCTCTCCATTCAGCAGATTCATAAACCTCATATCATAGTTAATAGATAAACAAACTGAAAATTAAGATTGCTGGAGGTCTCCAATTATTTATTCCTGGTCGTTCTGTGATTCCTACGCTTTTTGCTCTTCCAATGATCTATCATGAACTATTGCAAAAGGTTCTTATTTGATAGTCATCGTGAAAGATTGCTTTGTCTCGACTTTAGAAATCTAGGGTTTAAAACCTGGCCATTGCTGATGAGTTTATAAAAAATTCATGAATTATGGAAAGTTCTTTTCGTTAATAACTGAAGAACTGTTGGCTGTATTTGATGATATTGATAGAGACAAATCAGTAGAGTTGAGTGTGTTGCTCATGCTATGCTTATTGAAGTAAACGGTATGTTTTAATTCTTTTTATTATTTTCTTTTTAATCTTAGATATGTTTCTCTCTTAAATCTATTCATACTTTTTCTTAGGTGCCTACTACAAGGTGATTCAAATACATTTGAGAGTAATTTGTAGCTACCCAATGTCTTTCAGGCTTTAAGATAAATTAAAAATCAGAAATATGTTTCTCTAAATCAAGAATGAATTTGATGGTTTATGTGCGATTCTTGAAGCATTTCTTACAGATTACAGATAGATGTTTTAGTCCTTTGGGAAATTTCACAAGAACCAATTGTTTTGGTTTTCTTACTTTTAATTTTTATTGTTTTCATGGTCTGTTTTCGAATTTAGAAGAATTTCATATTTAGCCAGAAATAATATCTTAAATTTGAGCAGATTAACAGCTTAAACATGAATAAAGACATTTTGAAAACTCAAAAAAATCAGTCTTCGTATAGAAAATGAAAAGGTAGCACATGAACTCTTGGAAAATTGTTTAGTATTTTAGTTTAACTCCTCCTGATCAGCAATTTGATTATATTTTTAGAGTGGATTAATAAAGTTAATTGGAAAGGAAGATACTAATTCCCTATTTTGATTAAGAAATTTAAGTGGAGAGGAAAGCTCTAATAAAGCTATTTCTTGCGATTTCTTCGTATTAAATGGCAGAATCATTAACGGAAGATGAGATTGAAGTATTCAAATAGGATTATTAAGAGATGTTCAAAGACATTCTTCCAGGCAATTCGATTAAAAGACTAGAAATATTCAACAATCTGTTCTACATTCCAGAGAAAGAAGAGAACGATTTGAGGAAGAGGATCCAAGAAACTGCTTCTCCATCAGAGGAAATTCTTGATTTCCCAATGTTTTTGATGTACAAGGCTAGGCAAATGAATTAGGATATCTCAGAAAGCGCTTACAAAGATTTCTAAGAATACGACAAAGAAGGCTCTGGGTTCATTCATATCGATTAAATAAAAGAAGTATTCTCAGTGAAACTCTCACTTAGTGAATAAGATATTGCAGAAGCACTAGAATAGGTAACAAGATAAGAAAAATTAAGGAATCAAATGATCATTTCAGTTATTCTTTAAAAAATATTAAATGAACTTTATGATTTTTTTCTTCTTTTTCTATCAATGGTCATCTGATTTGCCTTTGAAACTATTTTTAAATCACTCCAGGCAGTCATCGATGAAAGTGGAATGGTCAATTACATAGAGTTAGTTGATAAGTTAATGAATATGTGATAGCAGGGCAAGCATTAAGAAAATATACCTGAATCCAGAGAAATGAAGATTTTTATTCTCGTCAGTGCTTGTCTTAGTGGATTAAATTTTATCTTAGGTTATGTATTTTTTTAAATTATTTATTCATTTTTAGTTAATTGTTCTATGAGGTAATGAGAAGAAGAGAAAGAATGACATTTGTATTCTCCTCCTACATTGCAGCTATTGTTTTTGGAGTTGGGTTTGAGTAAAAGTGGCTAACTTATTGGGAAGATTAATATTTTTGTTCCTTTTCCAAGCAACTGATTCATGAAAGTTCTTAATTGTTATCCTAAATCTTACTTTGAAAAATAGAGACAGAAGCAAAATTGATCAAATTAGACTATTAACACGCACAAGTGATAATCTTTACGGACATAGAGAGAAAGAGAGATGTAGGAGGAGAGAGAGAAGCGTGATTTAGTGAAGAAACTCGAAAAGGAGTTTGTGGAGGAGACTGAGAGAACAATAAGGGATGTGTTTAAGCGCATATTGTTTGAGCATCACAAGAAAATAATTCAAAGGATTGCTGAATGTTACAATAAAAGTGAGTCAGAATAAATTAATGCTGGTGATGGCAGTAAGAGAGATACTCTAAGCGAATAAGCTTGTGTGGAGAAGGAAATCAAAAGTTTGAAAACACTCGAGAATAGAGTTGAAAAATACCTCCACATGCATCAAGAAGGAGTGCAAAACTGTCTTGGTGCGTGCATTTCAAATGTCTACAAACCTGTCAGCGATTGCTACTAGGAATGCTTTGAGGTATTTACGCATCATATCAAATAGCCTAGGAAAGAATTCTTTTGAATAAAATCAACTCTTTATTCAACAGAAGTTCGTTGCACATTTTAAGCAACTACCAAACATTAGCAAGCTTAGCGCGAACGGTCTTAGCAATTTAGCCGAAAGAACAACCATTAGCTCTCGTCTTTTGAAAAAAGAATCTTTGTAATGGATTTCTTATTATTCATTGACTTATTCATTAAGTCAAACAAGCTGAAAATTCAAAGTCAATTTTGTTAGAAAAATATGATAAAACATATCTATGCATATTTGTATAGTTTATTAATAAGATATGACATATCTGACTAGGTCTGCAATGAATCATACAGAAGCTTATGTTGCATTATGAGATGAGGAGGTGTTGATTTAATAGTTTTTGTTAGAAGCAAAGATGAAAACGATTATTGTATCATCATTGAAATATTTGTTAAGAGGAGCGAATATTAAGATAAAAATAAAAATAATAAAAAAACAAGAGAAAAAACAAATTCATTTAAATAAAATGACTTTAAGAGGGAAACTATTTCCTAATTGATAAGCATGCAGTGAAGGTTGAACCACATTGCATCATAGTTGAGGCATGTCACTGTGTCTTCATACAACTTTTAAACTCGATATGAATGAGAGGAAGGTGAATTACTTCTCGAGCAAAGTTGGTTAACTATCTCTCAAGGTAGATAACTTTTCTTCAAATCATATTTAAAGAGCACATAAGTTGATGTGTTAAAGGACTTATAAGATGGTTCGTTTAGTTATTGGAACTTCTTGGAATGGAAACCTCAGGAGTGATTGAATATCGTCTTTATTTTGATGGTGCAGAGGAAGTAAAAGAATAGATTGGAATCTAATCTAGGGTAGAGAGAGAAGGAATTTTCTCTATTGGGGAATTAATTGCTTAGATTAATCTTTCATATTTTGTGAATTAGTAGACTGCTATCTTAATTAAGCCTAGGGATACGGAGGCTTAAGAATCTAATGATATCTCCCCACTTTCTATGAATTCTTCTAGAGTACATTCTAGGGATCAGTTATATTTCTGAGGAAATAGAGATCTACCAGCTAGAAGTTTCAGAGTTGATTAGGATGTTGTCTTTCTTTTTAATTAGTTATAATAATAATAATATAAAAAAATTAAATAAGTTAAATAAAGGAAGAGAAATATTATTATATTTTCAAGACAAACAAAGATTTGAAAAAGATAATATAACTGTGTTATAAGAAAGTGCATAATTCATTATTCTGATGATTAGGACATATTTATTTTTTTAAATGTTTTATGCAAGCAGGAAGTCAACATGATATAGAGGAAGCGAATAAAAAGACAGTGATATCTTGTGAGAAAGAAAGGGTCATAATAATTATTTTTTTGTAGGACAACTTTCCAAATGTGAAGTTAATATGTTGAATTATTAATTAGATCCTTTCAAGAATGGACTGAGTTTTTGAGGTTTAGAATATTATCTGCATGTTTTGCTTCAGTAAAAGAATCAGGGAACTTCACAAAAATCCTTGTTTATTATTCAAAATTGCAAACTAATCAATAGCTAATATTTTTCCATTTTATCAACAAATTCATAGTGTTTTTAATTAGTTTCAAGTCCCTCAGTTGAGTGAATGATTTGGTTTAGATTTTTTTCTTCCCGAGTAATTCTCATATATTGTCAATTCCTCATCGATATTCACTTTGTTAACTTGTTATGTAATCAAGAGGGGAGGATTTTTGTTGATGTTATTCATGCTTAAGACCCTCATTGGTGATGTTGATTTAGGACTAGGGGAAGTAGATTTACAAGGAGATCTCTTTGATTTCTAAAAAAAAGCAAAATCATAAAAGGGATAGAGATTCCAGTTGAGGTAGCTGATAATTGTAATTATGCTTTAATGTTTACCCTGAGATTGATGGAGTTATATTCTTGGAAAATGAGTGTGTGTATGAGCTGAGATTGGTTGGCTGCAGCATACATGTCAATTTAAATTTCGTATTTGTGGAGTAAATCTGCTGTTAAAGAAGGCTTGTGTGTTCGTAGTGTTTCTAAGATGTATGTTTTAAGCGTCTGGTATTCTTTATGCTTTCCCTGTTAGAAAATGTTATCCCTTGCGAGCTAGACAAGATGCTTGAATTCATTTTCCAGTGAGCTGGGATCATTTTGCTGAGTCGAACTATCCATCAATTTGCTCATTTCTTTTGCAGTAAAAATTTACATTTTTCCAGCGAGTTCGCTGATTAAACTGAAGGCAATTCCAATGAATTTCTCTAATCTAGTCAATCGTCTCTTCTTGATGTAAAAATCAGGATTCTCGATAAAGAATATCTCCAGTTATTCTTGGATTCTCTTGCCTTTTCTTGATGCTCTTTTGGAAGGTTTCTTTTCTCCAACCTTGGTTTCTCCAGTGGGTCTTTTTCTTAACCTCTGTCTAAGGTTATTCTTGGTTTTATCTTTGACCTTCTTCTCCTCCACTGTGATCGAGTTCAACTCCTAACATTTCTATTAAATTCTTAAAAACAAAACAGAATCATACAATCATAATATCTGCAATCGATTTCTCTACTTACACTTTCTTAAGATTCAAGTCATACTCGTACTTCGAGATCTCCTAAAGAGAAGTGCTGCTGAAAATCCCATTTTTCTCTTGACTACTATTGATTTCTTCTCTGTGTAAGCTATTATTTCTCTTGCTATCTTCGTCAATCTCTTTAAAAACCAACAAAAAAGATATCAAGGACTATTTTTCGTTATTGTATGGTTACCAAACAGAATTGACTGAGTTATTTGAGTGATTTTTCGATTTCTTTAATCCAAAAGTGCTTTTTGCTCTTAATCCTACTATTATTTTATCTCTTCAGCTCTTAATGCTTATTCCCCTTTCCGCTTAAGCTCTGAAGCAAGTAATTTGATTTATCCCAGATATTCTGCTATCCGTCTATCTTTCTCATCATCATCAACACTACGTACACTATTATTGTTGTTGTTAAAACTGATATTGCTAATAATCTAAAGGCTTTCATTGATACTATTGTTTAAAACATTATTATTATTATTCCTGGATTCTTCATAGAACTATATTCTCTGTTACAGTTGATCATGGTTTCTTTACAAACTAATAACCATTTCCTGCACGTTTTATTTTTCGAAAAGCACTGACTGCAGTTATTCTGATGTAGACCGCAGTCTGTCTTTGTAGATTTCTAACTCACTCAACAGCATCTAACTCTTCTATCCTAGAGTAAAATGTGTGTGATTCATCTCAGAAATCAAGCTCTCCTTCTCTTCTAACAGCATATTGGACTTCAAGTTCAACTCTCTGTTGTGGAGAAAAATAATTACATTATTAAATGTTAAACAACAAAAAATCAATAGTTTTTTTTACTGAATTTGTTCGGAGAGGTGTGAATTGATGAGTTGTAAGTTCTTGTTGATATCTTGATTGTAGATATGCTAGTCTCTAAGCAGATCAACTTATACCTGCAGTTCAAGGATCTTATCTTCGGATATGTCAAGATTATTAGAACTAATGCTGATGTAGGATTATTAAAATTGCTTCTAAGATTAACAAGGCCTAACAAGTTCAGTGTTATCGCCTGAAGCTGTAGGAGTGCAATCGGAGTAGGATTAGCGTTCTTTTTATTTCCTTTAGCTTGGTTTATGCAAACTGTTACTACTTCTATTATGCTCAATTTCAATCTAAGTAAAACTTTAGGTATTACAATCTGTAATAGATATTTCAGGACTAGAGTTGTTGCTATTTTATAAAACTAAAGGATTACTACTACTACTGCCACAGCATTATTACTATTTCTTTTATTCTTGTTACTGTAACTAACACAATTTTGTTGATTATTCTTTTTTTTCTTTATTCAGTATCTGTATTTATCGCTCTGCCGATAAGACATTTTCTTTGAGCTAATTAATCTAAGCAGAAAGCTTCTGTGTCAACTGTTATTGGTATAACACCTATCCTTGCAATCCCTCACGCTCTTTGATGCTGTTATTAACTTACTTTGAGATGAAAATGTAAAATAAGACAAAAGTTACTTCTAAGAATAAATCCTAAACCAACAAAGATTCAAATTGCTTTAATTGTTGAGTTACTGCTTGTAACGCAGAGACCAAACGAGATTTTTCAGATTCGATTTCCTCTAACTGTTTGCAGTAATACTCCTGAAGTTATCTTTAAAAAATTAAATCAAAATAGAAATTAAATCAATCAAATATTGCATCCTAAGAGACTATTCAAAATGAATGAATCCCATCAATCATCTGAAAACACATTTAATTAAGTTTCTTACTTGATCTACTCATCTTAGCCATCAACGTGGAGTTAGAGATGATCGATTAATTCATCTTTTTCATTGATCCTCTCATTCAATTTTTTTACATTAATCTCCGCTTCTTTCAGCGTTTTCATTAATTCTTCATTCCCTGAACTCACGACTGCATTCATGAACGGCTGGGTTTGAATGAACTTTGCATTGCTGGCGAATTTCAGGGTATTCTCGGTTTCATCGAGATGGTAGATTGAAGGTGACACTGCACAAATTATGAAGGTCTTGCTGTTACCTACTAGACACTCCTTCAATGCATGAGTTAGTTTACTGTTACGGAACACAACGTTAGATTTTTGCCTTGCTAGATCGCCGATCATCTTGGAAAACTCAAATAAACTCTTATTTATACTGCCTATTGAGAAACAAATTAGGAGAATACATTTTAATTCTTTGTTAAGAATTGTTAATTTCAAAGATATTGTGTAACTCAATCATAATAATCTATTGTATTGAGGTGATTTAATAGCTGATATTTATATTTTGTACCTGCTTCTTTGAGTCTTTATCCTTCTGCGAGAGTCTTCTTCTATCTTTCACTCCCAGCCATATCCACAAAGTTAAGTTTACTTATCAATTCAGTTTGGTTATCTGTCTTTGTCATAGACATCTGCACACTGAAAATCGAATGAGATCTGTTTACAAAAAAAGAGCAGTAAATATTAGAAAGGAATTAAGAAAAGCAGATTATGTAAATAATAATATTGAAATGGAGTCTCTTTAAAAAGGAGGATTAATAAGAGGTGAAAGATATTATTCCAACTAAGATTTTCAAAGCCATTAAAAGACAGTTAGAGGAAATATTCAAAGGAATGAAAAAGAAAAGCCAATGGAAATGAATATTTAAGAAATAATTTCAAAACTATTTCTTTTTTTTTGGTAGATTCTCCAGTTTTCTTTAAATGATAGATATGATAAGATCTTTGGTAAATTATCAATAACCCACTGATTTTCATGGCCAATTGTCAGTCATATTAATTGATTGTTTATTTATTTTTGTAATCAATATGTAATGATAATACCTTGAGGACTATTTATTCATAAGTGTAGCAGCAATAGATCTGTTTTTATTAGACATCTAAAAGCACTATTGTGCATCTTCAAAATTCCCTACATTGACTTAAGTAAGATTCTCAATGAATATTCCCTCAAGATTTTCTCTTATTTTGATGTCTTTTTTGTTCGTGATGAGATCATTGATTTGCTCATTGTAGATCTCGTAGCAGCTCACTGAGACTTTAAAATTACTCAGTTCTCGATTTTAGATTTTTTATTCTAAGCTGCTAAACAAATAAGACAGCACACGAGGCTACAGACCAATATCACCAGAACTACCACTCATTGTGTGTGTCTTTCCTGCACCCGTTTAACCATAAGCAAAGATGCAAGAGTTATAACCTACAAAAATAAGACAGAAATATTAGATGTTGTGATGGGAAGAAGGTGCAAACAAATAATACAAGGTGTTCTATAATCAAAATAAGGAAAAGGAAAAATGGTTAAAGTTCCTTTGAATAGCAAACTAGCAAATATTAACTACTTTCATGGATAGGATAATCCAAGAGAGAGAGTAGAAATCAATATCTTAATACTTTCAAATGACATTCCCTTTTTAAAACTAATATTTTTATAAATAATATCTTCGTTTCATTCATTTCTTTGTATCTTGGGGAGAGGGAGACATAGGAGTGAAAATAAGAAAGTCCTTGCTATCATACCTTTTAAGCAGCTATCAGCAACAGGAATGCCTATTTCTTCAAAGATATACTCTTACCCCTTGTCAGAGCCTGCTACTCGGTCGAACGAATACACAGGGGATTTTAATTCTTAAGCGTATTGTATTTGTATTTGATTTCGATCTATCAGAAGTGCTGATTAGCTCTGCTTTTAGGATTCCTCAGCAGACAGCGCTTTTACGCGTATCATTACTTAGATACTCTCATTTTACGATGATGGTTACTGAGACTAAGAAGCATATATGCTCTATCGTATCATATTTGAAATATGCTAAAAGTTCAACTCAGATTCAGTTTGTTTGTTAGTTTGATTTGGAGCTGTTTTGAGATTTGAATCTTAAACTATCCGATTAATCGTGAAGTCAAATTAAATTGAATTATCTGTCTTCCCCGCCGAGTAGCGATTCACTCCGCACTTTGAGGTATTCGTTTCGAATTCGAATTTATTTTTCAGCACTCTGACACTGCGCTTACCTGCTTACCGGCTATTTTTCAAAGAAAAGAAAAAAAGAAAACAAGAAAAAATATTTATTGATTTGACACTTTTGAAATTATCATTTATGAAAATATTTTGCCCATTCAGTCAGACCATTTCTTCAAGGTTTTACTAACCCTTATCATAGTATTGAAATCCTCTGGCAAAAAGAAGACTTCTATGCTATGGAAAATGTATTTTTTAACTTGCGATCATTAATTGTAGATCTTCCTTGGTTGCTTTATCCCTCGCAATCCAATTTTAATTCCTTAATGTTCATTGAGATGCTTCCTGGTTTATTTGACATTCCAAGAGTATTTGATTATTTGTTATGTTTTCTAATAATAAATTGAAAAACAATTGCTTCAATTTATCATTCTATTTGTAGATAGTTATTGCCAAATGATATTAACAATTCAATGAATAGCTGTAGAGAAATATTACAAAAAGAAAATAATATTTTTTCGCTATTTTAAGATATTTTTCTTGGATTTCAACAGAATATAAATTAGTCATTATTATTTTATTCAAGTCGGAGGTAATGAATATTGATTGGTTCATTGGTATTTGTGCTTTTGTTTTGCACTGCGACTGAATAGGTGCATTGTTGTTTCTCACAATATTGTCCAATAAAAAGTTAGTATAAATAGAAAATTAATTGCCACCATCATAACATAGAGCATTTAGTGGTTTAGATTTAGGTGAATTCAGGGAGGATCAGATGAGATAAAAGGAATAAGTGATTGAATTATTATTGGTGATTATTTGGTGTTTTAGGAAATAAAATATTTTGGTTAAAATAAATGATTATTTAGGGCTGGTGTCGTTTAGATTCTTAGATTTTATTTGAGGGAAAAGAAAGATAACAATGAGTATGCATTGTGATGAAATATATGTGACTTTGATCGCCATCAGATGGAGGCATTCTCTTGCAGTTATTTATTTTTCCCTTCATTCATTTATTTTTTAGCTTTGAAGTTCACAGAATCAAGCAAGATTTGTGCTTTCGCATTAAAATAAAACATTGAAATTTACTCATCTTTGTTTGTAAAAGCTTAGAGACATGCAGAGTGAACGAACATTGTAAAACATCAAACCGAATAACTTTTACACTTCCTCATTTCGTTGTTTAATCCAAAGTCTACTGGAAAAACTAATTAACAAATATACATCTTACTGTAGGAGATATTTTATTGGAGAAATGAATTCAGAAATCCAATAAAATAACCAAAGAAAATACTGTAATTTTTTTCATTTATCAAAAAAGCAAACTGATATGATATTTTATTTTATCCAGCCATTTTAAGGGATTCAATTAAGTTTCTCTCCTGTTTAGCTGATATTAAGCACAAGACTATTTTGTGATAACCTTTATTTGAAATGAAATTTAACTCCTCAAGTATATTAAAGCCTCTTTGCTGCTAATTGGATAAAAAATACCAACCGAACCCCACTTAATCCTAGAAATAAATCCTCAAAAAATTTCCTGATTGAAATGGCATCGAAAATGTTAACTAAACATAAAAAACATATTCATTTATTTCTTGCACTGTTCGAAAATATCCAGCGATTTCAATACCAAATTACAAGTTCTTCTATCTTAATTATTGTTACTATCATTACTGAAACATTTGACTTGATTTAATAATCAAAAAGGAAAAAATAAAATAAACATTATCACCCCCCTCCTCATCTCTATTGTCTATATCTTTATTAAAACCCTTCATTTATTTCTTCACCCACTGATTCAATAAATTCTAATATTTGTTTTTTTCATTCTTTCATGTAATTAAGAATAATAGTTTCTGTAAAGTTCAGTAGTAATTTCTAATAGTGATATGATAGAAACTAACATAAAGTCCTATTTAGTGTCTATTTTCTGAGTCTATCCTCACTCTTCAATTGTTGAGCTTCCACCGCAGCTTCCTGAGACGTAGAATAGAGCATTCGAAACGCAAGCATTGCATCCATTAGAGAAAGTACTCACACATGGACCTCCCATGCATAATAAATAGATCGATCCAACGTTACCGCAAACTGGAGTGTAATCATCTGTGCATGCGACATCCTTGTAGTTGACTGATGGTGAGCAGAATGTTCCTTTAGAATCGTAAGCTTCGCATGGGCCTGCAGCATAGAATTCAACAGTAGAATCATTACAAGCATCACAGAATGTTTTAAAGGTAGTTCTGAGATTGATGCCATTTGAGCCTTGAAGAGAGGAATGCTTGACTCCGCAGACTGGGTCACTAACTCCACTGCAGATTTTATTGCTGCGAATCTTAGGGCAAAGTACGTTTTATGCACTGCAGAAAGCAATAAGCAAAGAGCAAATTGTTAGGAGTTTCAATGAGGATCTCATTTAGTTTTTGTGGGTTTTAGTTATCTTATGGATTGTATTTATTTTTTTGATTTACTAAATAATTTTGAAGTCTGTGATGGGGTTTTTAATAAGGATTCTAGTCAGGATATCATGTATCTGCTAATAGTCTATTAAAAAAGGAAATAATTGATTATTATTCTCCCGATTCTCACAATTCAATTTTATCAATGTGTCATCACAACTCGATATGAATCTTTTGAAAAATGATATCTAAATAACTCTCTTATCTCAGAAAAATAGTCGTCAGCATCTTATTCTTCACTACACTCTTGTCTCTAACAGCTACCCTACATTACAGAAAACTAATTGCTTAATCGTTCCCATACAATTCAACAATTTCAGTTAATTACAATATTTTGCTTGAAAAGTTTCCCTAGTATTTTAAAATACGCACAATAGCGATCAAATGAGAAGGAATAACAAGATATTAATTTATTGTCATAAACACTCTTTTCAAGATAGAAATATTGGTGTTTCTCAAAGGAATTATCTAATAATTGACTAAACAGAAAAAATAAAATATCTATGTACATGAACTAACCCTTGGAACATGCACGCACAAATATTCTTTGGTTTTGGTGATAGAAAATAGTAATTGTTACATAACTAGTATGTTCTATTATATAATTTCTTTTTTCAAATTGAATTGCACAGCACACTCTCTCTGATATCATTTCTCTAATAGATTTACTAATTTATGATAATGTATTTCCAAAATAATTCTTTTATAATACTTCCAAAGTAAGTTTGGCGGAAAGATTCACAACTCACAGGAATATCCTTAGCGTTTCCCGTGTCTTATTTCTGTAATAACTTTTTAAGAAGATAGAACGTCATTGATTGTTTTCATTTTTGTATTGCTGGACTTTAATCGGCAAAAATAAAAGAAATAAGCATGCATTCTTATGCAAACTCTTGAAAATTTAACTCTTGTACATATCATTAGTTTTAGCCCATTCGAGATCTAATAGAGTTTTTTTCATCAAGAAAAATAAACCAAATTAGCAACACAACTAAGGAGAGTAACACATAATTACAAAGCTCTAAAAACTTTACTAAAACTCAAAAGAGAAATACCTCTTGATGCACATCGAATCTCACACCTTATCTGGAGTATCTCTATGCTAACATCTCAGCTGAATTAATCAAGGATTAAGGCCCACATACTATTACCCCAACAAGCTTAGTATTTTATCTACCACTTTGTAATGCCTTTTGATGAGCAAGTTCGAAATATTCTTCCAAGGGAGGTCTTCCTGGCAATATGTTGACCATCCTAATATTTTTCCCGTGATTGATCTTTGAATCCTCGAGATCTACAAGTTCATGTTCAACTTTCCCAGCTGAGAGATGACAATAAACATCCAGAATTCCCTTTTATGTATCTTAATCAGTCATCATCTCATATAACTCATCTGGTTTGATGATCTTCTCTATTATAACTTATTCTCTCCCAGTCCAGATAAATTGAATATTATTAATTTATCTGCCTTCTTTGAGTTAACAAATCAACTCCTTAGCTAAACTCAGCACAGGAGTTACACCTATGCCACCTGACAAGCATAGGAAATTCTAATATTTATTACTGTCAACAGCTATTGAGTGTGACCCATATGGCCCATCTAAATAAGCAAATAAAACAGTTGGCTTTCCAGGATTACCAGCTAAATCAAACAGTAATTTAGTCCAATCTCCTAAGTTCTTTATGTAGAATTCAACATTCTTATCAATATCGCAAGTAGCTACTGAGAACGGATGCCACTGGAAGTAACTTAATCTTGGGATCATAATAAAAAAATATTACCCTCCTCGGTAGGTTATCTCGTCTTTTTCAAAAGAAATCTTCACAATATCTTTACCAATTCTCTCAGCAAATACAGTTCTCTTAAGATTTTTGAGCTTCCTAGCTTAATACACCCTATTTGAGTTTTTCAAAGAGAAATTAACACAAAATTTTAAAATGACAACAAACTTACCTAAAGCAGGCATCCAATGAAAAGCAAATAAACCCAAATACTCCAAGAGAAGCACCATGAATAGCACTAGCTACCAGGAAAAGGATAATCAGTATCCAATGAAGTTTCATGAATAATTCCCATAAATATCTTCGAATTGGCTTCAAAGAAAATACTATAAAAGAACTTATCACCCCAAGCAGGAAATAACCACTTAAATCTCTGACTGCATTCATCCAGTGGTTTACTCCTGCAGCCACAGCTATCCAAGCTAGATATTAATGCCAAAGTAATGCTCTCTCTAAGCTTAATCCAAAAATGTAACTCAATAATCCATTTCGACAACCAAATACTAAAGTCATTCCTAAATGAAATCAAACGAAGAAAGATGATCAATTAACGATATTTTGCAAGGAAAAAAATAAAAATAATAGATTACCAACGATAAAATCAGCTGCATGACCAGATGGTTTTTCAAGTTTAATGTGTGTAAAGCAAAACGCAATGAAAACCAAAGGAATTATGAAGATGAAAATATCACCAACTTAAAGAGCAAATGGTCCACAAGATGCCACTCTTCTATTGAAAATCGCCTGCCAAAACTCTATGAAAGAGCTATGAAATGAACTTTCCCATTATTTCTGAGGGTTATTAGCAGATAAATTTGCATTGATTTTTGCATTTTCTGCGATAGCCTGCTTTATCATATTTTTCTCATTTATCCTCTTTTTGTTAGACTATTCAGAATGTTAGATTAGTTTAGAAGTTAAAAGTATTTTATCGCCCATGCTATTGTATACTCACTCCTTCTAGATCTGATCTTCGTAAAAATGCTAAACTAATTACTATTTAAATTCTTAATCGAAACAATAGTATTATAACTTTACGAATAAATCCTTTAGAACGAGAGAGAAATAGCTAGTGGAGATCCTTCAGCATATCAAATTTTATTAAAAATATACCGGTTTCTAGATAATTCCACTCTAATTATTGAAATAGAAGATTTTTGATTGTAACAGGATACTTTTAGTGCTTTGAGCTTGCACAAGAAAAAGATATTCTTACACAAGGACAAGTAAGGACAAATTCAATGTAAATAGCATGTATTAATAGATACAAAAATGAGGGGGATATATTTGATGCATACTATTTTTGTTTAAAAGAGTTGTCTTTACTATAAAAATGCAACTAAATCTTAGCTCCTTTTTTTTGAGACTCCTCATCTGATAGAGTCTTATTTAAATACAAAAATATGTTCAATTTTCAAGCTTAACTATTGATTTCTGTTAATTTCCTTGAAGTGATTGTAGATTATGCCTTCTTTTTTTTCATGAAAGGTTATATTCGTCTGCACTGAAGTCAGGTTGGTTTTTAATTAAAAATTGTTAAATTTATGTAAGCTTTTTTTATGAATTAACATTGAGAGTCACACTAAAAAAAAAATAGTTCAAGCTTCTTTGAGGGAGTTTTAAAGAAACAGTTTATTAACAAAAAAAAGATAATAAACTAAGAATGAAGTTTCTGAAAAATAAATAAAGAATGAACAAAAAGCAGCTGTATGTTTAATATTTTAAAGATAACAATTATTATTTTTATTATTTAATAATGATATTTATTTAGAGATATGCTTTTGAGAGAAGAAAAGAAAAACAAGATCCATTGTGAGAAAGCCCTTTTTAAATAGCAGACACAATGAAAAAGGAAATTAATTTAAAAGAACAGAAAGATGATAACTATTCCTTTGCATAAAATAAATGTCTTTTTGTTTGCTGTTTTAAAATCACAAACAGTAATATTTTGTATTTGATAGATGTTAAGGATACATAAATGAACGACTGTTAAATTATCTTAAGGATTATTCAAGAAGGCACTAAAAAGAGATAATAGTAATAAGTCTTATTAATTATCTCTTCGAGAAAACTAAAACACAAAGATTTCAAGTGAATGAAAATACAAGACAAGTCAATTAGTTTTTTCTTCAAAAAATCAAGAAGTTCAGCATATTGCTTTTTTTATCAAAGTGGGGACTTCTTATCAGTAGAAAGGTATTGAAAATACCTTAAATCTAATTATAAATATTATAAAATATAAATGATGCATTATTTGAAACAACAAATTGTGCTATTGATATCTGAGCTCCAAAGATTAATGAGATTTTGGTGTATGTTTTGTTTATTTTGCCCTCTTTGAAAAAGGAAAAACTCAAAGAAAATCTAAAATATTATTAATTACTAAAATTGTGATAAGATCCATAATGAATAATAGATTTCAAGAAGAAGATAGTCAAAAAAAAAATTCTTCTGATCAAAGTGAAATACTAAATGATGACAAGAAACTACCTTCGTCCTATACTCAAACACTAAACATTAGAAGTTATCTTTTTTTATATTTTATTATGTAGTATTGAATAAAATTTAGAAATGTATTTTTTATTTTTCTCTTTCCATGGCATTAGAGGAAATAAACCATTAATATTAGCTGTTAGTTAGAATAATCTCTATGAATGAACACGAGAACCAATTTTCAGAAGAAATTTAGGCAAATACACAAAGAAGCTAATAACTAACCTACAGTTTCAAATTAATTCCTAAAAATCAGAAGAAAAATATAAACGATGACCACTGAATTCAGATGAATTCTATATGCTATCGCTCCCTAAAGAAGTGGCTTCTTTATGAGATTATTCTTCGGTGTACACACAATAAATATAATCATAATTAACTTTTTTCCTATTCTTTTCTACCCCATATTCTAAAAATAATTGCTCTTATTCTAAAGTTTTCTTTGCTAAATTAGTAACTCATCACTTAGAAAAATACGAACAAAATAGAAGAAATATAGAAAAGAAGGATAGAAGAAATAATGGGAAGTTACCTATTGTTGACTCTCTCTCACCCTCTATTTTCATCTCTAAAAACTAAGATTAAGGACTCACATATCCAAGAGATTCAACTTTGATGCCACTACCATCAGTAAAACTTCAGGTCTAATTTATTCTAAAAATTCCTTTCAATAAATATTCTAAAAAAAGCAGCTGCTTTAAATTCCTAATCTTTAAGTTGCCATGTTCATAATTTAAAATACACGAAAACAAATCTGAATCCATTTGAAAAAAACCACCTAATAGCAACACCAAAAAAACAAAAAAATATGATTGAAGATGTCTTTGCAAACTATCTGTATTATACCTACCAAAAAAGCGGTTAAGTCCATAAGTCTCCCATTGGAATACTAGTCGGTGATGAAGGTACAGGAAAAACAACTGTATTCAATTTACTCACTTATAATTTCTCTCAAGCATCGAGCAACTCAGAAACGATAAGCACCCCATTTTTTAGCAGCCCTTCAAGATATGGAGAAAGATTTAATATCTTGGACACCCCTGGAGTAGGAGCTGACTATGAAGAGGGTAAATTAACTTTGGAGCACCTGTTGCGATAGGTTTTACTTGAGGGTCCTTTGTCTAGGATATTTTTCGTCATGAAATATGAGAGATTCGGTCCTATGGTGAAAAAATTAGGTGAATAATTACTGAATCTAGAGCCATATAAGAATCTACTTACAATCGTTGTGACTTACTGGGACAGGGAAGACACAGCTGAGAACAGATAGATTTTTGAAAATGCCAAGAAGAAAATGTTAGAATATGACAATGAGCTTCCTAATTCCTTCATTTTTCTTGGAAAAGACGCTGTTTCTGAGTCTGCGTGCTAGGCGTTTTACAACTGCTTATGCATAGGCTAGCCTAGTAACTTGGAATATTTAACTGGATAGCCTCTTTAAGGTTACTCCTATGAAAATAGGGGAATTCTTCTTACTAAATACACTAATGCATTTGCAGACATGTATAAAAGCCTATAAGCCTAAATTAAAGCAGAACAAACAAAGGGCAGAGAAGCATTTCGACAGTCTTGCATCATTAGGATTTCTCAGAAAGCCCAAGATATTTTAGGAGAATTTGCTACAGACCATGGATCAGAAATGACACAACTAGATTGCTATGGATATTCTATGCAGCTAAAAGCATAATTTATGCCAATGATTGAGAATATTCGTTAATTAGAGTTAACTAAGGAGGAAAATAGCCCTACTCAGCCAATGCGTGATCCAAGAGACATGTTTAAAGCGTGTCCTCACTGTCATTTAATATGGGCGAAAGTTCAAGAAAGTGAAGGAAAAACACAATGTATGAAGAGGCTAGAGAGTAAAGTTAATTTGGGACATCAGATAAAGGACTAGCTGATACCAATAAGACACCCTAATAATAATGTCTCTTTGTTGAGAAAATTCTTCAATTGGTTAAAAAATTGCTTGTGTTTCTGGAGAACAACTGAAGATAATTAAATCGACTAATTTCAGAACACAAGCCAACTAACTCAGACTTCAATTGGATGTGGCCAATCTTTTAATTGGGCAGATTAGCCAGCAGTTAACTAAGAGACTTATGATAGATATAAAGCTGATGGGTTTATTGAGTATTTAGAAAGATGCAAAGAAGAATAATTACTCAAAGGAGCAATTAACATTCATGAAATAGAGAATCGAACAATGATGTATCATGGGACTTAATGAAGAAGAAAAACAATGTATTACGTAAGATTTTTTGAGAGGAATATGTTTTTTTAAATATTTTGTTGTGGAGTAAAATGTTATAGTGGCACAAACTGAAACTTATCAATCTTAACAAATACAATGTTTTACATAATGCGAGAGGTATTTGACAATTTCTCTCATTTTTGGTAAACTAGCATTAAAACCTTCAAGGATTTTGTAACAACTAACGCGATTAATAGAATTACATTATATATGGAAAACTTTTCACTTTAAGAACCATAAACAAAGGAGGCATATCATCATTCTTTCTCACTTTTTTTTTCTGCTTTAATCTCTTATTTTTCTTTCTTTTTCATATTTTAATTTCCCTTTCTTTAGATAATCATGATTAGATTTGTTAGCAAGCAAAATGAGAATCAAAAAATGCATTACTCAAATACATCAGCAGTGCCGATCAGCAATCGGGTCTAAATTGAAATATTATTGATAATCTTAAAACAGAAGATAATCAATCATTTTTGTTGTTGATTTCTTGGTTACATTTTACTGTAAGATAGCAAAGTTTTTTAATATTTACCTTTTTTGTATTGTTCAGTGAAAAGCAAAATAAAGATATGTGAAGGTAATTCTAATAATATCATTTAAGGTAAACAAACAAAAAATGTTGATTGACGTGATGTTTTTTTCCAAAGACATCTTATGTGTTTTCTTATAAAATCAAATTCTTTAGGGAGGTGAATTAAATTAAACTAGATAATGAACTTCAGATTGAGATCTGTCAGCGATTCTGAGCAGGAAGCTGAAACTTAATCGATTTGATGAATTCTTTTAATAAATTCAAAATTAGGCTGAAATTATTACAAAAATTTCAAAAAAATGCAAACCCAACAGACAATATTAATATGAATAACATACTTTAGAGGGTATTTTCAGTCTTTTTTGTTGTTATATAAGTAATCATTCTAAGAAACAGGTGAAAAATTACTTAATTGTAATGTAACTAAATCAGATTATCATTTGTAGGTTCAAATATGCCCTATTCTAGACGAATTATCCACAATCGCCTCAGAGAAAACATCTTTAATATCCTCCCCAAAAATTTAGATCATCAAGAGCTGTGCGCTAGAAAGAGAGAAGAGATTTAAATTGTGTTTAGAGACAAAAATTATTAATAGCAATTAATTGCCCCAGCAGAATAATAGTCAATTGAAACAGAAGTTAAGTAATACAAATAGAATTAGAGAAAAATGTCTTCATCGCAAGTTGAGAAGAGAACACAAAGTTTATAGATCAGAGAGTTCAAATCAAAATCTGACCTTCAAAATGCTCTCAGCGACAGAGAATTCGAAGGGAGAGTAGCTGTGATATATGAAGAATCTCTCTACGACGTAACTGATTTCCTAGAAGCACATCCTGGTGGATAGGAAATAATTGCAAAGTTCGACAAAAAAGACATTACACAGTCATTCACTGAAGCCCATGAAAATTCCGATAGCGCCAAGAGGATTCTCTCCCTTTACAAAGTAGAAATTAGATTTTTTAAACTTTAAAGAAATTTCAGTTGGATGAGAGTTAGTCTATGTTAAAATTTCAGATTAAATGTGTTAGAGAACCAAATTTCTCATATTCCTTTACCAACTAGATTTCCCCATTACAATCCCTTCTTTTTTAACTGCTTCTCTCATTGACCCTTCTTATTCTTATCAGGTTGGTAGCTCTGCCCAAAAGAAGCTAAACAACCTCCCTGAATACTACCCAAAACTCTAGGGCAAACACTTAATCTTCGAAGACTTCGAAATCAATCTAGGCAAGGGATACTTCAACTAGATTTGGAAACTCAACCATGATCAATTCATCAAAGTTATCAACAGCCCTGTGACTGTCCCTTTCTACGTCCCTTTGCTTGACACTAAAATCCTCGATTCATTATCGAACACTCCTTGGTATTTCATTCCAATAATCTGGTTACCCATCGCATTCTACAATATTTACCTTGGCTTGACGACAGGATTGGGAGAGAATAGCTCGCTAACTGATTCATTGGTTTACCTGTATTCTTCGCAATTTTCATTTTTAGTCTTGGCTCTAGTGTTTTTCTTCGCTTTTATCTGTTGGTCTATTTCTGAGTATTCCCTTCATCGATTCGTGTTCCATATGGAGAAATGGATGCCTGATTTTGCATTCTTCAGATACTTAGCCTTCTCTATCCACGGAATTCACCATGCCTTACCAATGGACGGGTATAATTAATTGATTTTTGAAATTATTCTAATAATTTGTTTATTGTTTGTATTTCAATATTTGAAATCGGATTTCTTTATCCATTTTTTTTTATTTTTTAAAGTGGTCGATTAGTCTTCCCTCCTGCAGCTGCAGCAATCTTGTACTAGGGATTATATCCTCTGATCCGATTCTTTGCCCCTGGAAATACTGGATTAGTTTTCCTAGGTGGATTTTTGATTGGATATGTCTATTACGATCTGACTCATTATTATCTACACCATGCTGACCCAAAGACTGACCATCACAGGATGCTCAAAAGCGCACACAACAAGCATCACTACATAAACGACACCAAAGGGTTTGGGATATCAACAAAAATATGGGATAGACTCTTCAAGACAGGATTCGATCAATGAATGAAGAATCTTGCAGAGAAAAATCTCTTCATTTAAACAACTATTCTAGTACCCTCTATTTTTGCGTTTATCTTTATTTTTGCAGCTGCAATTTTTAGTTATTCCATAAATCTCGAAATGCTTCAGACTTATCAAAGAACTTGAGAAATTTAGAACAAAAACAATATAAAATGGTATGTATCTTCACATAAAAAAGGGAAATTTGTTTGTATTTTTAAGATTTTTCCATTGAGATTTCTGTCTTATCATCTAGACTTTTTCCCTTGTAGAATTTCACTTGCTTTTTCGTTGTATTTCATGCAACTCCTCAATAGCGATATGCTAGGTGGAGTTGAAAACAAAGATAAACACATAAGGCTCATTGTTATTGAATTTCTGTTTTCCTTTGCAAGAGTTGAGATTTTTCTTATCAGGGAAATCACTGAATTCCATGATATTATTCTAGAAATCAACTGTAACTTCGATTTATGTGTGTCTCCTTACAACCTCCTCTAGATCAACTCCTTTTAGTACTTTTGAACACTCAGTACTTGAATTAACACTAGGAAACCGTTAAAAGATAGATTTCGAGTGGAGATTAAACAACCAGTGGGTTTTTACCATAGAATATGGCATGACTCCAATCGTAAAAAACTATTAATTCGGAGCGATTTCAAATCGGAATATCAGTCTGTAGACCTTCGATAAGTCCAATTTATAATCTAAACACCACTATCTTTGAACTGATCCTTCATTCGAAAGGGATATCACTTATTTATTCCCAAGGATTTAGCTACTCTAACATTTCATTTTATTATCCTTACTATCCCCATTATATTAATCTCTGTTATTAACCTTTCCTCTCGAAATCTTCTCACAAAGACAGCATTTCAGGTTTGTCAAATCAATCTCTTCTTCTTTCTAGAACTTTGTGATATTTTATTAGATAACCCCCAAGGATTCTTCTATTGTCTTGATAGCTATTTCAAATATTGAGGAGAATGGATTATTTGCTGCTATTGTTCTAGGATTCCAGTTGAATCTTTTATTCTCTTCATCAAATACAACTATCTTCAAGAAGCTATCAATTTAAGTCTGAATGTTATCAAATTCACATAGACTTAATGATTTGACTATGCCTTGTGTTAAGTATTCAGTAGAACTAATTTAAATTTCTCGATCTAAATTAGTCTTCAAAATGCTTAAATTTTGCTTGATTTAAGCAATCCCCTAAATAATCAGCGAAATGATTTGCTAGATCCCATCAGGGTTTTAATCCTATTGATTATCTTTATTAATTATATTTTTGTCCTGTTGTGCTTGAACGAAATCTACGAGTTTCTAAAAGAATTCTGGGATTTAGATCTCAGAATATGTGCTTGTTGCTGCCTTGTGGGTATCTTCATGGCACTTTTTGCAGATCAATTCCATGTATTTCTCGTTACATTGCTTATTCAGGCAAATCCTATCAACTTTTCTTCTTGGAATGCACTTGCAATTTGGAGGCTAGAATTAAGGTAATTGATCATCCAAGAAAGCATACATGTTTGGCTAGGGGTCATCAATGATGATTGTATTATTATTCAGAGTGGTCTCGTTGGTTTACTGATCTTGTTTGGAGTTTATTTGCCCAGTAGATTGAGAAGATTATCCAGTGGAATCTGGTGATTCTGTTAGAGCTAAACAGACTTTTTTCTTTGGTGAAGGAAGATCGCTCATGAGAATGGCTTGAGCTTGTTATTTCAGCTCTTGATCGAGTAAGTACTACAGTCGAATACGTTTAGTGTTCAAGGGTTTTGTGAGCATTGTTTTCTTTTTTGAAAGTTACTAGCTTAATGAAGGTAAGGATTAAATTGATTCTGTTTATTTAGGATTTTGTTGCAGTCATTTTGTGATAATATGAGGACTCTCTTAGTGAAAACTAACTTCGATTCAGAAAACTGATTGACGTGGTTAACATATTTTCTGATTAAATCTTAAATGTTAGCTCATTGCATTCAAGATCTTTTCGCTGAAAAAATATGCTAATTGTTCTGATTTGAAATTTCAAATAAATTATTCACAAAATCCAATTTGATTTCTCATTTGAATTACCTTAATCAAGTAAACAAAACAAGATTCCATGAATTACTCATATTTTGATAATAAAAAGGTTGTTTTTTTCTGTTTAAAATTTAGAATATTACAGTTTCTATTTGAAAATAAAAGTAAATAAATCCCTAACCAACACCAAAAAAAAAGACAAAATATTATTTGGGAAAAAGAACATCTATTGGACTCAAATTGAAGAAATAACCACTAATATAACAATGGAACACTTTCTTGCATCCACTGGCCGATTACGGAGTTCCAAGCCAAACTAGTCGAAGTCGCCTATTTCATCTGACTTTACATTCTTTTTGCAGGATAAAGTCAATACATTCTACTTCCAACATGAAATTAGCTAAACTCTACTATACTTAGCCAGACATGCATATTTGGTTATCTTAGTAACTGGTGAAAATGATTAACAAACTGAATGGAGATTGGAAATCGAAGAAAAGCCATCTATTGTTAGTCTCCGCAAGATCGACAGTTTCGATCATGATGCAGTAGAGTTTTTTCCGAAAAGTGACTATTCTCCGAAAAGTGACTATTCTCTATAAGACTTTTACTCATATGCGCAATAAATCAAAGGTGATTATCATTTTATTAAAAATAATTGCTACCATTTCTGTGATAATATCATTGAAAAATTCGCAATTAATCCATCAACTAATTCATGGAGGATGATCCTCAGGCCAATATAAGTTCTTGCAAGACTACCTCTCCCATTTTGAAATAATTACTATTAAGATTGATACCCCCAATCTTTATATTCAGTTTTATGTTCCCAATATGATGAAAATCATTTGAGTGCATGAATTAATTGACTAATTTAATAAAACGCATTAACTCCTGGGTAGGTTTGCATTATTATAGCCATGCTTGAATTGAGCCACATGCAAAGCTAAAATTAAAAAATACGTTTTTTAGCTTCATTTTCTAGTCTTTTCTATTTCATAGTCTGTGATTCCAGGCCATTTGTTTTTCTAAAAGGAATGCATTAGTTACGAATTCGAATACAATATCAAATACTGCCTACTACTTCAATGCAAATCTGATCGATTTACTTAAATTTTTTATCATTATTTTTTGAATTCTCCATGCTTTCAAAAAACACAAGGCAAAACCCTCCTGATTATTTTTTAGAAATAAAACTAGCAGCCTTGGGGAAACTAAACATATAAATCCTTTCAGATTTTTTGCGGAGGGCGTATCCTTGGGAAAGCATAATAATCATCCACAATAAAATAAATAAATATCTCTCTCTTCAGATCCACACATAGAAGAATTATGACTGACTAGCAAAAATACAACTAGTTCGATGAAAAAGTTCCTAAGGACTTGAGTAATGGTCCTAGATAAGATCGCTCTTGCACAGATATGTCCTGCTGCATTTTCCTAGTGTTATTCACTGTACTTATGGTGCTCATTTCATTTATTGGGTTAACCGTCGGTAACCCTGCTATTCTCTCTTAACCGTATGATATGAATCACCATCCATGTGGAGTTGACGAAAACGCTGGATATCCATATATTTATTTCCCTACTCCTAAGACTTTGAGAAAGAATGTGTGTGTATCTGCTTGTCCAGATGCGAACTCAAAATCAGTCAGTTGCCTTAAGAATTCCATTTGTCCTAATGGTACACTAAAGCAAGATGTTGCAACAGGATTCATTATCTATCAGACTGTTACAGGTATATCCTCTTAACTAACTGCTTCTAATTCAATAACTCTTTGTCCTGTTTCTCTATTCAGTCGCTGATAAAATCTGCATCCCTTTGAACAAAGAATACTTCTCTTAAGTTATGGCTGCGGTTGATATCGATTCTTTCCAAAAGGTTGCTTCCAATATGAGAAACACCTGGATGATCTGCACAGGATCGATCTTCTTCGCTATTATTGTCGGGTAAAATTAGTTTTTACAGGGATAATGCCATTTACAATTTGATTTTGTCCTTCTTTTCATCATTTTTGTTGATCTTTTCTTATTTCTTTATCCATAGCTTTATCTTCATGTACTTGGTTCGATTAATGGCTGGCAGTTTGATTTGGTCATTTATTCTGATCATCTTCATTGCCGTAGCATCTCTTGGAGCAGCGTTCATTTTCTAGTACTATCAACTCACCGATCCACCCACTCTGTAATTTTAAATAAGCAATTCAAATAAGATGGGTTTTTTCATTTTTTTGTACTTAAAAATATTCAAAAACTTCCATAATATCTTGGCTTATTTCGTCTCAAATGAGTTGAACCAAAGTGACTGGAGGGAATTTATTGGTAATATAAATGGAAAAGAGTTTTTGATTTGAATCTACTTAAAAAAAGTGAGATATTATCTGTGGGGGAGAGTTACAGATATTTGAATAAATAAACGTGATTTTTTTGTCAAGAATTTAACTCCCCTAATTTACTTAGCAATACAAGTTTTTGTTAGTAAGATTTAAACCCTTATTCTCCTATTAATCCTTATCTTATTTCTCTCTTCATTTTACCAATTCCTAGAGACAAGAAAATCACTAGCAGCAGCTCATATAAGGCGATGGAAAGTGCTATGAGTACTTTCACAGACAAAAATGTAGTCTTAATCGCAGGTATTACACTTCTCTCCCTAGCTTTTGTCTTTATTCTCTGCATCTGCTGCATCCTTAGCAAAATCAAACTCGCTGTCTCTGTCATTGAGGTATATTACATGAACAAACTATATTTGTTGCCAGTTTCAAATTTTTGTATTTCCCCATTTAAACAGGCATCAGCTCGTTTCATGACCGATAACCCTCGTGTTGTCTTAGTTCCAGTAGTTAGTTTTGTTGTGTCGATCGTTTTCTTCGCATACTGGCTTGTTGTTGCACTTTATGTTTACTCCTCAGGTGGTGTTTCTTCAAAAGACGGCACTCTTCCATTCGGTCACGTCAGCACAACCACTGATATCAAAATCTTTGGGTTCACTCATCTCTTCGGGCTTTTCTGGTATGAAGCCTTCTTCGCAGCTTGCTAACAGATGATCATCATCGGAGCTGTAGCTTTCTGGTATTTCTAAGTCCCTGAAGTTGACGATTCCTGCACTACTATGAGTGCTAAGCTGTTCTTCAAGAACCACATGGGTACTGCTGCTTTTGGATCATTCCTTCTAGGTGTTCTAGGACTTGTTAAGTTCATCGTTGGAATCCTCGCAGCTCAAGCTGAAATCTTCAAAACCAAAGGTGAAGGAAGCGCTATCTTTGCATTCATCTACAAGGCACTATATTGCTTCGTCTGGGTATTCGAAAAGTGCTTTAAACATCTGACATCTACAGCCTACGTGTGGACAATGATGGATGCTAAGAATTTCTGCCCCTCAGCTGAAAAATCCCTTGCATTATATGCCACCAATCCAGTGAGAATGACTCTTGTTGGAGGTATCGGTGATATCTTTGAGACATTGGGAAGTGCCGCTATCTGTGCAATCACAACTTTGTTTGCTTATTTCATCATCACCCACACAGCATACTACCAGTCAGTTGTTGATAGTCCTATCACACCAATTGTCGTAAAGAAGATCACTTTTTGGATGGGAAAATACTTCGAAAATATCTTTTATTGATCATTGATATTTCCTTTTAAAGGTGATTGCTATTCTGAGTTACTACGCCGGCAGTTTCGTGATGAGTCTCTTCGGTACAGTCAGTGAGGCAATGATGGCTATTTTCCTGATGGAAGAGAACATGGGAGCCACTGCTAAAACTTCCAAGTGCCCTGAGGTAAATAGAATAAAATAAAGGGGGAATTCATGTTAAATTTTCAGTTATTTATTATTATTTTGTTACTATTCTAAACAGGAATTGAGAGACTTCCTCACATCGAATAACTGATTTCGAAAGAGAAAGCAGATAAATTGGATTATTCTCTTTAACACAGTGTGTGCTTTTGTGTTGTATTTTTTTGACCATAAATATAATATTTTTTGAATGAATAACTCATATTACACAATTAGCATCATTATTGTTCTTTCTTTGTGATGTATTTTCCAGATTTGCAGAGAGTTAAAGTAATTTAACAGGAGAGAGAAAGTATTTTAAATATGCAAGATTTTTTACAGGATAAATGGACATACATACACACATATTCTTTCAGTAAGCCAGTGATTACTACCAACCAACTCTCTTTCCTCTCATTCAAAATCGAAAGTATATTTTACAAACTTGAGCCTCGCGAATCCTTGATGCTTGATGCATCGAACGAAATAGTTGAACAGTAATTTCACTATTGATATGGTGAAACACAGGAAATGTTCAGGGAATCCATGCGACACGCAATCAAAGTAATGCGGGAAATACTCCATGAGAAGTAAATACAATCCTAAGATCATGAACACCTACGATGTGAGATAAAATTTTCTTTTAAAATCCTTCACAATGTGAATCTTAGTAGCGTGCAGACTGCTACAACTCAGGATATTGAATAGCTACATGAACACTAAGCAATTGTAGCACAGCGAATACCTGAATCGAATGGTGTCCTTTTCATCCAACACATCATCAATTTCATCAACACCATTGTTCATCTTCAGTAGTTTATGTAGATTATCATGGTTTATGTTGAAGATCGCCTGCTAAACATCAAACAGTATGCTGAGATCTCCAAATAGCAGCATAGACAGGATAGTTATCTCGAACAATGTCTCACAAAGAATGTTCCTCCACATGATTGGCTTAATTATGTATTCTTTTCTTCTTATTGGTGGTTGTTCGAGTAAGCACTCCGACGGTGCTTCCCGAGCTAAGGCATGTGCAGCGAACTCATCGACAAGAATATTCAACAGAAGGAACTGCGCTGCATTGAATAAATGTCTCTCCCAGACGACAACATTCAAAAGAAGTAGAACTATGATGATTTAGCTTTAGGAGAGAATCAGTTGGAAGTATTTCCTGACAAACTCATAGATGTTCCTCCCCCAGAGAATTGCAGGAATTATCGATGCGAAGCTGTCCTTCTTGAGGATGATACTAGCAGCTTGCTTGACGACTTCGTTCCCACTTTAGCCCAAACCGATGCTCACTTAAGCCTAAATGGAATAAGTTAATGAGAAGAAAAAAAGTAATTTTTAAAATTACTTTTTTGATGATTTTGATGTCCTCTGTGTCATCTCCTGTGACTGCTACAATGTACTTCAATTAGCTGTTTGAATAAAACAAAGTAAAATCAATACATTAGTTCTTATTCTCCTTTTTAAACTCCTCTGTTTTATCTAATAATTCTTAATTATCCATATGTTATCTTACATCAACCCTGTGACTAATGCATCCTTCTCGAACGATCTACCCTTTGATATCATTCTGAGTTCTTTGATGTGTTTTTAGAATTAATCGATTCCTCTGAGTTTCTGGATTGTCTAACCTCCACCTGTTCTCGATTGGAAGCTCTCAATGCAGTCGATGATCTTCTTGAATTAATCACCGTCTAATATTGCCATGTTCGATGTGTGGTAATCGAAATTCTCAGGGAGAAGACCTAGATTAAAAGATAAGAAAATATTAGTTATAGGAGTATAGTTGATAATATATGAGCTAACCTATAACCATGGCAGTGGAGACAGCTGATTCTTTGTTATCTCCAGTCAATGCACGCACAGTGATATTCGCTTCATGACAGAGTTTAAGTGATTCTGGCATATCAAGTCTAAATGGATCTTTTATGCATACAATCCCAACGAAGATCAGCTCTTGATTCAATAGCTCTTCACTTGAAAAACAACAAAAGATTACAATTTCACAGCTTAACATTTCAAGTTTTCAACAAACAAAGGACACTCCCTGTTTGAACTGGTGATATTTACCTGTAGATCTAAGTAGGATCAAAGTCTAGATCTTTATACGCGAAGAAGATGAGTTTCAACGATTCTAAAAGTGGCAGCAAAAGAAAGTTATCACATTCAACTTTGCAAATTATTATTTTCTTATTATCAATCACCTTTCGCTCCATAGAGTGCAACTCGATCTTGTATGATTTTCTTTGTTGGTGGTAGAATCTCCTGTGGTCTTCCTTCGGAATTAATGAATTTCGTGCATTTATCTAAGATCACATCAGGCTATCCCTTGAAGTACACTCGAAGGATGCTTTGGTTCTTCTAGAATAGCGTGATCATGCGCTTGTGCTTTGTGTTGAAATTGTATGTCTTTTTGACTTTACTCTAGATCCTGTAGCGCTCATAATCAAACCCAAGTTTGAATGCGAATTCCAGTAACGCACTTTCCACTGTTTTATTAGCAACTTCATCTTCGAGAGCATCCTTCTGGAGAACAGCAGCGGAGTTTATGCAGATATTCTCAAATAGCAGTGCCTCGATTCGCTTATTATGTCCGACAGTAGCCTTTTTCCTGATCAATTCATCGTAGGTTTGTTCCTCATGCGTGTAGACCTTTTCGACTCGGTTGTTGTTTTCTGTAACGCACCCTGTTTTGTCTGTCACAATGCTGTCCACAAAACCCATCCACTTTTAGCATAAAAACAGCATAAATTCATTTCCAATAACGCTGAAATCTTTAAGAAATTTCTTATTTTTTAATTCTTGATTCTTACTTCCAACGCGGACAGATCTTTAATGATAACATCAAGTGGCTCTAGTTGCTTGACGGAGTAAGACAAATATGTATCAAGTGCTTCCGTTAGTCCTTCCGGCATTAACAAAAAAGACAATGCAAGAATCATCTACACAAGCTGGAGCACATCACAAAGAGATTGAATTGAGAACAGTAAATGTCTATTGTGTGCATCCCAGAAGTATTCACAGATGATGAATAGCGTAATTAGTGTCGAGGAATTAGTACTCGTCTAGCCGATTTTCTCTTAAACGACGCTGAGTTTATCCCCTAGAGGATTTCGGTAAATTGAAGTTTAGCTAGTTTTTTAGACCCTATCGAGGAGGGTGTTGCTACCAACGCAGCAGACAATCATTTCACCTTGTCCAGCCATGATTTACGTTCCAGAATATAAAAAACAATCTATATAAAATGAACCTCTGTCGGATGCTTATTTTGGGACGTACTCTCTTCCGCTGATAAACACAGACTCGTTGACTTTCAAGTCGTTGGTTTCGATGAGAATACCATCGACGTTGATAATATCACCTGCTTCCACCATCATTATGTCACCTTCAATGAAAAAAATAAAAATAAATTCAAATTTTTGCTTGTTATTTCCTAAACTTCCACCCAAAAACTACCAGTCTCTTTTCCTTTTTTATGTTACCTACGACAAGCTGAGTTGATTTGATATATTGGACTTGGCTGTTGCGGAGTACTTTTGCGCGATATTCTGAGTTCACGCAGACCAGATTATTGAACTCTTTGTCGACGAAGTATCTCTTGAGACTCTTCGCTATGAAGGTCGCAAATACCATTATCATAGTGCCGATTTCTAAACTCACGTCTCTAAAGATGCTCGATCTAGAACTGCCTTTGATAAACAGCGAGTAGCATCGAATTGCTATGAGTAAAGCTCCTATCAAGAGAATCATGACCATTTTCAATTTGCAGAAATGTTCCTTCAAGATTCCTCTGAAGCTAATCTCTCTACCCATCGTCACCCTGTTCGAACCATACTACTTCATTCGGTGACCAAGATCACTTTAGTTATAGTTGCTCAAACCTGTTCTGGTATCCACTCTCAGCATATTAGCTAATCCATGAAAATCTCCTAATTTCTGAAGATTCTTCATTTACTAGTTTTACAGTCGTAATCTATCTTGATTGAGTTTCAGTTTCTAATAAGCCTACTCGTTTTAATTGTTATTCACATTGTTTTTTGGCGTATGTTAGTGTTATGCATGATGGTTATTATCTAGACAAACCATTTCAATATCTCCTCCGGATGTTTCGCAATTACTTCCGTTTTAGCAATGTCCACTGCAAACACATTGCAAGGGATATTCATAGCGATCATCATTTCCGTTTTCAACTGTTTCGCTGAATGGCACTAAGAATAGTTCAGTTAGTTACTCGCTTTTTAGAGTCAGCATGCTCTTTCCGTTGTTGATTTTGCGAGTCTGCAGCATTGGTTTTCGCTCATTTTTATGCAAGATAATAGGATTTTAATTCAGCTAAGAATCCAACAATGTGTACTTTAATGAACTGCTCATTTCTAAAATTCGTAAAGAATCGAGGAACCAAGCAGTTTACGTGAACTTTTGTAGTTTTTCCTCTTGAGATTTTAAAATCTATCTTAAAAATATTCCAAAAAATGGAAAACCTTCAGTAAATTTGCTGAAAATAAATTCGCCAAACTTCTTCGAAGAAAAAACAAATCAATGATTATCTAATTGAAAAATCTTTTTTTAATTTGCATGTTTTATTCTTCAAACATAGAAGTGAACGTAGCCAGTTGGAACAGATTCCAAAAATAATAACAAACTCCAAGCATATAAAGCATATTTGGAGATTCAAAAAGTTAAGACTTCTGTCTACAAAATAGACCAGATTTCTACTACAACTAGAGATCATAATAGAAGAAAAGATTTTCCTTAAAGTTTATGCACTTATATATCATTCAAACAAGCTTTAATTACATATTACTTTTTTTGTTTAAATGAAAGTCAAAGAAATTCAAAAAGAAATAAAAATCATCTCTTTTCTGCTGAAGGAAGGTATCGAGAAGGTGATATTATTTATGTAGACTTTTGTTGGATCTAGTCTTCAAAATGGAATACTTTTGCAAGAGGATTGTTAAGAAAAAAATATTTTTATTGAATTTGCAATGACTGACTGTTCATTTGTTTTGTTTTTTAAGTTATTTTACAGATAGCTTAGTTTTAATTTTGATGATTTGTTTTTCATGAAAATAATTTGTAAATATTCTTGATTTTTCTGTATTATTTCTTTCATGCAACTCATTTACATAAAAATATCACTCAAAAGCTGCAAAAAGGTAGAGAATTTGTCGAGATATGAATGTAAAATGTCCCGATGCGTTCAGTATGACTGTAAGGAGGAGGGCATCGAATAGAAAAACATTGTCAAAAAAGGCTTAAAGAATAAAAATTAAAACGTGCAATCAAGAAGCAAGAATAAAAAACAAATTAACAACTCTTCGAATCAACCAGCGTACGAAATAGCAAGAAACAGCTTATTCACAGCTAGCGATGAGCAAAAGTTTAGAGGATACTCTTGTCTCCAAATAAGGTAACCTAATTGCGTTCGCGGTTTATCAACGAAAACAACAAAATATTTAAGAAATTATTTATCTGCTTCGATGAGCATCTAAGGAGGGTGATAAAACTCTATTGTTAATCTATGCGAGAAATGCTGAGTAGCTACAAAAAGAGTTCTTAAAAAAATAATTTACAAAAGCAAAGCGTAAGGATGCACTTATTCAGAAATGGCAGGTTAAAAACGCAGCAAATGGACCTTTAGTTTTATAAAGTTGCTAGTTGATAGACATATATTTTAGATATTTGTGAAAGGAAAAATAAGCCTAAAAATACACACTGCGATTAGTTTGGGATGCTTGCCAGCAGAAATGATTTGATCTACTACTACTATTTCTTGTGAATTGGGTTATTTCAACTCAAACAAAACTCCCCCATATGATTTTTACTAAATAAATTTACTTCCAAATCAAATTAACCCTCATAATAATGATTCATTTTTTGGGACTGTTTCTCCTGAACTAACAGGTGGCGAAGGTGATGAAGAGGAAGAAGACAACAAACCTAAATCAGCGATAATCATCCCACAGAAAGTTATGAAGTCCCCCTTGGATGTTGTGAATACTTATCCCTCGAAGTTTTAGAATGGAACATTTAAAGCGCATATTTTAGAAGAAAGCGACAATGAAGAATCAGATACGCCTACGAATGGATCAGGATCAGCTCGGCATGCTTCTTATCATAAATAATCCTCGAGTAGTTCTACGTCGAAATAGACGCATAAGAAAGTAGAGGAAGCTAGGAAAGCTGCTAGCTAAGCAAAACAAGAGCTGAATTTGTTAAAAATCAAATAGGATCTATAGACTCTTAGGACAAATGAATTACTAGCTTAGCTATTTCATTCGATGGATACTTCGTATAATAGCATAGTCTAAGATGATTCGCTGAAGGAGAATTTCTCAGTTTTGTTGTAGGTGTATCTGCTATAAAAAGATGAATATAATAAGCTGATGTTTCCTTCGAGCACTCAGTCTGCTAAAATACCTGTAAGGAATTAATGGAAATTTGATGAAACGAAAAATAGAATCCTTTTGGTGGTTATCTTGAGTTGTTAAATTCGATCTTTTTTGCTTTTTGTGAATCCCGTAATAGACAGCTCATGAGAGTGTGCTAGAAGCAGAATTTTTAGTTGAGAAGACTCTTGAGAACTTTGAAGAAGAGCAGGAGAAATCAACTGAGAATCCACTAGGTCTCCGTGTACACGCAAGCGAGATAACGTTAAAGGAAAAGCAACTTGAACACATGCAAGAACAGCTGGATATTGAAGCTAAAAAGAGCATGTCATAAAGCAGTCTTTCAGATGATTACCAGTCGAATTCAAATTAGATTGCAGAGGAAGAATTAGCTACTCTCAAAGAATAAAATTAATTTTTAAAGATTTCAGCGGAGAACATCAAAAAGTAGCTGAATATTCTGCAAACTAGAGAAGCGAGCTATGATTTGTAGGATTCGCAGATCTAGGAGTTAAGATCGATTCTATCGAAGCAAGATAGCGAAGCACTAAATGACAAGCAAGCATTTGATGCTAAAGTTGCTGAGAGATTACAATTAACATAGAGACTCAATAAACTGGAGAAAAAAGTTAAATTACTTTCCACAGAGAATGCAGAAATAAAGAATTCGTAAATAATATTTTAATGTAAAAACACTGGAATTAATAAATTAATGCTGTTGAATTGTGAATCTAGATTGAAGGTGTTCAGTTTGGAGAATAGCAAGCTCGAAAATTTATTGGAAATCGAGAAAAAGAGCAATTAGTAGTTGCAGGCATTCACCGATGGAGATGAAACTAAGTTTGTCGATGGATTGAATGCATAACTTGAAACTCTTAAAGATTAGGTGAGTGAGTTAATGCGCGAGAAGGATACACTTGCATAGAAAGTTCAAAGCAGTGACACAGGAATTAATATAATTTAGAGCAATGAGAATTCTAGGGAATTAGATACGATGGAGGAAGATTTTGATAAACAGCAAGGATAAAAGTAGGATAATTGGAATATGAAGATGATACAAGCGAAATCGATGGTGCTAGAGGAGAGATAGAATATTGAATAAGAAAAGAAGGATATCTTTGAGAGATTGACGAAAATATCAGAAGAAAAGGAGGAGCTGTCAAAATAAAATGAGAATCTACTTAGGGATAATTCATAATCGAAGGTATGCTACAAGACAGTGGAGAAGCAATTCAAAGAGTAATAAATTGAGAGAGAAAGAGAGATTGAGTTGGATTTGTTAGAGATTATTTAGGTTTTTTGTTAGAGAAAATCATTTTTTTGAGATTGTTTTGGTTTATTGTGAAAATTGAAACAACTAGTGCAGTGAAGGAGAATGACAAATTGAAGAAGAAACAAGTCGAATATGAGGAGAAATCAAAGCAATTAGCAGAATTATAAGAAGAAAGTGAGAATCTATAGGAATAGCTGAAAGAACTGGAGTAGCTGAAGAAAGATAAGGAATCATTGTCGAAAGAAAAGGAGAATTAAGAGAAAGAATTAGCTGATGTTAAGAAATCATTTGTGGAGATGGAAAATTAGTTAATTTAGGTAAAGAAATCGGCATCTGAAGCGATCATATAAAGTTAACAATAGCAATAATAGGCAGCATAAATCTAAGAGAAATCCGAATAAGGTTAGGAAGTGAAAGTTTTAGATGATCCAAGTCGAGTCTCTGAGTTGTAGACTGAGTTAGATGAGAAGATTAAGATGATTCACTAGCTGGAATTACAGAAATAGTCTTATTAAAACGAGAATGCAATCTTCAAATCTACATACAAGCGACTCGAAAAACAATTAAGGAAATCAATCAAAGAGAAAGAAACATTTCGGAAGGAATTAGAACATGAAAAACTGCTTTTTGCTGAGAAAACTACTGGCGGGGATTAACGCGTATTGGAAGTTCTAAAGAAGGAAATCAAGACTTTGACTGAAGAGAGAGATAATCTAGCTAAGAGGAATTCAAAGCAGGACGCGAAGATTAAGCAGTTAAGTTAGGAAGCTAACATGACGAAGATGGAAAGTGAGTTTGATGGGGAAGTAAAATTGCAGGAGAAGATTGAAAAAGCGAAATCGTAAGTTATTGAAGAGAAATTACTTGTGGAAGCAGAAAAGTCAGAGATAGAGAAAAAGCTGGAAGATACTGTCGCTGCTAAGAATCTCTTGTAGATCAAGAGTGAAGCAGTGTTATCTGAAAATCAAGCGTTTCATTCGAATCTTACGGCGATGCAGAAATAGCTCAAAGTAACAATAATTAAATTGCTTGAGATAAACAAGAGAATTGAGTGATTTGTGTGTTATTTCCTTAATATTTAAAAACTGACATATATTTGAATTTATTAGTTAGCTATTAAGGAGAGAGATGCAGTGATTCTGGAAAGGAATAGCTTAAAATTAGAAATAGCTGAAAAGGATACACAGATTGAGAAAATTAATACGGAGCTTAGTAGGTTGGAAGATAAAAGTAGCTCGAAAGAGAATAATTAGTTGTCAACTGGTGGATCAAATAGTAGAAATTAGAATGAGGAGGATGACGATGATGAGTATGATACGAGTCATTCACTACTGATATAACAAAAAGACAAGATTATTGCTGAAAAAGATTAAATTATTGAGGATATGGGCAGAGCCAAGTAGTAGCTCGATGCACGAGCGAGCATTGCTGAACGAGAGCTCTAAGCTAAAGCTAAGGAAGTTGAAAGGCAATAGAAGGAGCTCGAGGAGTTATAAACGTAATTACAGGATAAGATGGCAGTGTTGGCATAGAAATCACAAGAGTTAGAAGGAACTAAGAATCTGGAGAAATTCGAAGAAGAATTTGATGAACCAGATAAAGGATAAAGCGCAGATGTCGAAGAGAAATTAAAGGAAATAGTACAGCAAAAGAGCAGAGTCGAATTAGAGAATGCAGGTACTAAGGAGAATTACAAGGCTTTAGAAAAAGAATTCAGAAGATCACTCAAAGCATGCGATGAACTCAGGTAGAAAACATTGAAATTTGTTTGTTTTTTGTTAAAACAATCAGCTATTGATGGGGTGTTTGACTATCTCTTTTTGTTATGGTGACAAAAAAGAAAAAAGATGGCTGAGTCCGATGAGAAACTTAAGGAATTGGAGGATGAGAATGGTTCATTAAAGGAAACAAATGAACAATTAAAATAAGAAAAAGAACAAGCGTTAACGCAGCTAAATGAAGATAAATAGGTTTAGCCAGCTGAAATCAAGTAGAATTAATCTTCGGAAGTATCATAAATCTCAGAGGATGTGCGTCTAAAATTGGAGGATTTGAAATTAGAAAATCAAGCTCTTCTGATTGAGCAGAATATTCAAAAGAAGACAAATGACAGACTTGAAAATGAGATTAATTAATTGAGGGATGAGCTCAAAATGTAAGATATGGATTAAGAGTTTGAGGAGGAAATCAAACCAGCAGCTTCGATTATTGAGGAGAAAGATAAGGTGATTGATTAGCTGCATAAATCTACAACGGTGATATCACAGGAAAACACAGGACTCAAATCGACTTTCAAATCGCTGGAAAAGGAACTTAGAGTAATTTTAGAAAATCGATTTTATTTGGGGATGATTTGTGAAAATTAACTTATGTCTAATAGCGATAAGTGAAAGAATGCGACGAAGGGAAGAAAGCTATTAAGAGACTGGAGGGTGAGAATCAAGCGCTAGCTGAGAAACTAGATTAATATAAGGCTAAGTTTAATATCATCGATGTAGAAGAAGGATAAGAATCATCTGCAGAAGCATCAGTAGTGCCCGGCGTTTCCTGCAATGAATCTGTTCGTTAGGATATCTCTGATGGATCTGCTTTCCAAGAGCTGCAAGCTAAATATGCAAGCATGGTGAAGGAGTAAGAGGAATTCAAGCTAGGCCTGATGCTGGAGTTCTAAGAGAAGGAACATTAAATCGAGAAAACAAAGAGTGAAATTGAATAGGAAAAGAATGATTTAGAGAGGAAGGCTAATTCTATCACGCAAGAGCAGTCCTAGCAAAAGCTGTTCTATGCGTCATTGGAGAAGCAATTCAGGCGGTTCATAAAGGACAGTGAGGTGCTGAAGAAGTAAGTCAATGTTCTGCAGAAATTCAAAGGAAAAGTTGATGAAATCGTGAGGGAGATACAATAAGCAGCAAGTAATGGGAATGAGAGTAAGTAATTGTTAAGGAATTAAGCTAAAGAGAGTGGCGATGATGATAGTGGAGACAGTGAGGATAATGTGTCATTGCAGTATGATATTCTAGGATGGGTGAGAAGGTAAATAGCTGAGTTAGTGTCAGGGAAGAAAGCAAGTGAATAAGCGAAAGAGATTGAAGACAGCCTTAGAGATTAGATTAAGAGGATCTAAAGAGGATCAGAGGAATAAGGAGAGAATGCATAGAGATTAGTGGATAGCTAAGCTGAGAATACAAGATTATAGAGGGAGATTGAGGTATTGCGAAGTGAATCTGAGAATGCTTTGAAGAAAGCATAAAGGGAGACTTCAGTGGTTTAATAAGAGTTAAATTAAGTGTAATAGAAGCTTGAGAAGATTATGGAAGAGTAACTGAAGAGACAAGCTGAACTTGAGTAAGAAAGAGGGAAATAGTAAGGGTAGTAGAGTTCGAAAGTGGCAGAATTAAAGAGTGAGATAAATAAGTATTAGGAATAATTGAAGGAATCGATTGATAGGTCATAGCAAGACAGTGAACGAATCAACGAATTGCAGAAGAATATTGCTGATTTGGAGAGTGATAAACAGCGATACTCAGGGATTGTTGCTGAGAGAGACAGATAACTCAAAGATCTTTAGAACAGTAGCAGCACTTTGAGACAATCCAGTGAGCAAACAGAGGAATGTCGCAGATTGAAATAGCGCGTAGCTGAGAAGGAAGCAAGAGTCGATGAGATCGAGAAGAAATTAACAGAATTAGTGCTGAGAATCGATGAGCAAAACAAAGAAATCAGTGAGTAGTACAATGTTATTGAAGTATTATAGAAGAAATCATCAGACATTGACGAAACGCAAGGAATAATTGCTGAATTGGAAGTGGAAAAGAGAATATGTGATCAATACAGAGAGCAATGCGAGATTATCAAGAGAAAATGTGATATACTAGCAGTTGCTAATGCTGATCTGCAGGGGAAACAGAAGAATCGCGAGGACAAGCAAGCAGCGTAGTTGGTTTAGATGAAGACGCTGAATGCGTAACTGCTTAAATAGAATGAATTACTCAAAGATGATAGACTAGCGATGATTAGAGATCTAGAAGGGCTCATGATGTCGAAGGATTAATAGCAGTTGTAGTAGTAGTAGTTGTAATAGTAATAGCTAGGATCTGCTAGTTAGACGAATAGTAGTAGCAGTAGTCTCCAAGGAATGAATCAACTAAGGAAACCGAAGTCGACTACTAATATAACAGATGAAGAGATGAAGAATAGCAGTACAAACAAACAAGCGAAGATCAAGAATAAGTTATACGAGTTTAATCAGAAGGTGTTTGATGATGTCGATCCGTAGCTGTTCTCAGTTGAATAAGATTGTAAGCGATCAATGAATTTAACAGTGCAGATTATCTGTGAATTATTGATTGATGGTGTGTATATTCTTTTTGTTTGTTTGTTACGATGCAGCAATCGAGCAGAATGATGCTCTGCTGCAAGGGGAGAACGATTCGCCCTACGGGGAGAAGCTAGCGAGACTAGAAGATGAGTTCCACAAGGAAGTGCAGTCATTGAAATAGATAATTAAATCGAAGGAATCGGAGATTGTGTAGCTGAAGGTGAAGGAGTAGATATCATTGCAATAGCAGAACTAGCAGATGTATTAGCAATCGAATAGTTAGTTACTCACACCGAGGGAGAAGAAGCAGAAATAGAATTCATCTCCTTCAAGGAAGGCTGTGCCTAAGTTAGAGTAGTAGAATGAGAATAATATTATGCCTAATGAACATTTTACGAGCACGAATGAATATGGAATCGAACGGAGATCGAAGAATCACAGTGCGTAGATGTAACAATAGTAGCAATTATTATTGCAGAATGAGTAACTTCTGCTGTAATAGTAGTCATAAATAGTCTAGCCAAGTGATGCGTAGCGAAGGCACAAATTGTCAGCACAGTAGTAATAATAGCACTAATAATTGCTGTAACTATCAACTGCTGCGATTAATTAGAGTGCGTCGGCTGTGCTTGAAAGACAGCGCAAGTCTATGCCGTAAATGCAGTTTGTCACGGGGTTCCAGCATTAGCAGTAATAGCAGTAGTAATAGCAGCTATCAAAGGGACTTAGCAATCACACTAATTCCTCAAATGCAGGTGGTGGTAATAGCATGAGCTCAAGCAGCAATAGCACTATGAACAACATCAACTAGAATGACATGAATAGCAGTAATAGTAATCTTAACAATAATGGTTCGTAGTCTAACAAGAACATCTCTTCAAGTTAGCTTGCTTAACCTGTTAATCCAACTGCGTATAGCTCCAGGAATATTAATGAAGGTAATAGCAACAATAACACAGGTAATAGTAATTTCTTGGATTAGATGTATCTGAAGTGTATCGAACGATCTAAGAATCTGCTGCATAAGAACGAAACCTTGCTGAGATCGTTGAAGAGTCCGAATTTGAAGGCAGGTGCTTAGACTACAGCGACTTCGATTCTAGCGAATCAAGCGTAGATTCAAGCAAATCAAAATTAAATTCATTCAGCAATTCAAACTGCGAGTGTTGCACCGGTTATCAAGCAGCCAGGGATGTAAGCATAACAATAGTTGATAATCAGCCCATCGCAGTCAGTGCACTGTCCAGATGGAGCTGAATCGTTTACTTGGAGATAACCACAATCACCGTAAGAGCAATATTTCTAGAATAAACAAACGTAATAATAGATTAGCTCTTCACCATCATCATCATCCCAGTAGCAGTAATAATATCTACCTGTGGTATAATAGTCCTCTGGATAGTCACAGTAATATTCCAACTTATTAGCTATTCCATCTGGTGGAAAACAATCCAATTAGGCATCAGCAACTTCACCAATGCCATAATAGACTAACATGCTATCATAAATCTCCCCGATTAAATTAGACTACACGAAGCTCCTTACACCTGGACAGTAATAACAATAATAACCATAGAAGTAATAGTAATAATACTAGGTAGTTAAGAATACTACCAGCAGTAGCTCGAAGAGCATTAATCCAAGTTAATCACCATCTTCTTCGTCATCTCAAGTACCTCGTTATGAAGGTGATCTTCTTGGAAATCTGCGTGATGGCGCAGGCTGTTATTTCTACACAAACGGGGAAATCTACGAAGGCGAGTGGAAACAAGACAAACGGCATGGGTATGGCATCTTGAAAGATGAATTTGGAATCGATATCTACAACGGCGAATGGGCTTATGATAAATACGATGGGCAGGGTAGATTAAGGAATAGGTTCATGTAAATATCCGCGGAGAACAGCAGCAGTAAGAGCAACATAATCGCAGGGGATTACAGTAATCTTGATGCTATTGTGCGATCATGGCAGTTCTACAGTGGGGAATTCAAGAATAATCTCATGCATGGATAAGGCACTCTGTTACTTGCGAATAATGAGAAATTCATGGGGTAGTTTGAAAATGGTAAAATCCATGGGGAAGGATCGTATTATGCGTAAACTGGAGAGGTTATTACAGCGATATGGAATGACTCGAGGTTGGCTTCGAACACGATTATTAAATCCAGTCCTTCACCTTCGAATGGCGGCAGCAATAGCAATCTGAGATATTGAAGAGGAGTATTTTCTTCGTAATGCTCCTGACAAAATATCCTTTACTAAGAAAAAATTCTCCGTTTATTTTTTGTTCTTCAAATGCATATAAATATTCTTCTGTATTTTTAGATGTATGCGTTGAGTCTCCAAGATTGTGAGACGTTTAGAAAAAGTAGTAATATTATAATAGAAATTGGGCTCTTAGATGCAAATGATGATTTCGAAAAAAAGAAATCACCATCTCATCAGTATCAGTATCACGGGGGAAATGCGTTTTTTGTTGTTGTTCTAATCATATGATTTTCTTTAAAATAACATAAATATTCAATTAAACCAAGCGGATTTGAAGAAATAAATCGACAATATGTCCTCCCTGAATTTCAAGAAAAAGATCGAAAAGATCTAAGAACTAGAAGAGGAGGACATGGCTGCTTCTCTGCTTCCTAGAGGGGAGGAGATTAAGTAGAAGTAGCTATAATACCTGCTTTAGAGTGCTTCTTCGATGAGTGGAAACAAAAACTAAGGGAGTGTATTTGATGATGATGCCAATGAGGATGATGTCGATGAGGTTGTAGGTCATGAGCAGCAAGAAGAAAGTCAAAATAATGATCAACTCCTGAATAATAAACTCACAAAATACAGTATACAAGCATAATTGCAGTCAAATGATGGAAATAGGAGCTACAAAAACGAAAATGTGCCTAGAGCTAATGGAAATAATAATAGCTCAGGAAATACTAATATGGTTGGTGCTAATGTGAATCCGTTTCAATAACCTTATTAAGGCTACTCAATGGCAGATAATCTCAATGCTGCTGGAGAGGATGGCAATTCGCATTCTGAATCAGCTTCAAGTGGATCATAAACAGAATAAACTGCCTTGCTGCAATTCAAATAATCTACCACCAATAACAACGACAAACCTGTTTCAAATCTGCAGCAATAAATTCCGTCTGTTTCTAAGCCGTTTTAGCTTAAACCACCATCTTAACTTGGAAATCAATTAGGCTCAACCAAAGGTATGAATTAGTTAGGTATCTCCTCGCAAGGTGGTAGTTCCTTTGGTCGACGATCATTCCAGCGTCCTTCTCAAGTTGACGAGAAACTAGTTGAAGACGTAATCGATGAAGATGAAGAAGAAGATCAAGTATTCGATAAAGACAATCAGCAAAACAGTTCTTCATTTCAGTAAATGAGAGCGAGCTCAAAACAAGGTGCCTCGTAGCTCTCTGGTAAAGACAGAAAGAAATTCAATTTGTCCTAAGAAAAAATGGAGAAATATGAAGAAATCAAATAGCAAAGTAAAATCACAGCATATGCACTGTCAAACCTGCCGAGGAGCTAATAGATTACTTCTGATAATTATAAATCACTGATATCTTCTCATGTAAAATGATGGAAGACTATGGAGTGTTTCAAGAATGCAAAAATTAACACTTTTTCTTGCTTTTTTCTATTTGTGTTTTAGATGAAAGAGAATGAACACTCTGAGATGGGCAAAAGCACAAGGACTAACGAGATAAACAACGCCAAGATGATCAGCACGGAAGTTGAGTCTTAGATAAGGCTACACATTGTTAATCATAAAGTCAGAGCGAATTAGAAGTACCAAGTTGTCAAGAATTTCTTCAAGATCTGGTTCGTCAACACTAAGGAGATCCGCAGACAAGAGAAGAAGGTTTTGCAAAAGAACATCACTTAAATCATCGCGAATAAGCTCAATGAGTAGACAGAGGAGTAAGAGAAAAAGGGGAGAAAGAATGAGTGAATGAAATGATTTTTTTTTTTTTTTTGATTAAACAGGGCAAACAACAACAAGACGAAGAAGAAGAAGTTCTTGAATGAGAAGCATAATGCGGAAAATAAAGTTGCAGAGAAGAGTTAAAAAGGCATGGAATTGCTTGCTGGATAGTAGTTTGTGAAACCAGGAAATGATATTAAATTATTCATACCATTCTGTGCTGATATCTATCTAGGCAGGGATTGAAAAGTTAAAGAGTTAGTTTAAATTATTGAGTTGTTTGAAAATGATCGAAGTGAATTATTAGCTGGCTGGCTTAAATGAAGAGTGGATATATCTTTGAGAGGCAAGGCAATGCTGGAATTGTGGAAATGATTTGAAATATTTCGAGTGAGATTCAGGGGAAATAAGTATTTTGATTACTAATAGGTAAATTATGTTATGTATTTTTGTTTTGTTAAGATTTTTACATTAATAAGCTAGAGCTACATACATCCTGTTGAATTCTATGATGGTTTCTTAAGGATTATTATTCAACTAATGAGAGGGATTTTGTTGGGATAAGTCATTTGATTTGATTCTTATCGTAGGAGGAGTTGACATTAATCAGTGTTTATGTTATTTATCTGCGATTTCCCTCCCACACTTTCATGTTCTGCCAAATCAAGCCTTTGAAGCACATTGATTCTTCTCTTTTCTTTTCTTTTTTTCAAAAAAATTTGATACCCTTAAAAAATTCAAGAATTATCATTAAAAGTTCAAAACCTTCTGACTCTCCAAATGTCACAACATCTCTAGCAAGACAGATAAGTTGATGGCTCACATCTCGCTAATACAGGAGCATAATACAGAAACACATAAGCACCTATGAACATGCCAAACATGCAGGGGGAAGATTATTCCTTTGAAATTGAAGCAAACCAAGCACATGAAAGTGGAGCTCCATCATAGAGATTGATATAAACATTCAAGATGCGACAAGCACGTAGGAAAAGGGAGAGAAGAATTCATTACATTATCATTGACTGATATGTTAATTTTGATTATTTTGATCAAAAAGGTAATTAGACAACACAGCAGACTTAGAAGGAATATGTGCAGAATTCCATGAAAGAAATGAAGAAATAGCTGCATTTCATTAACAGCACTGATTGGATGTTCTTAGGGAATCAAACTCCACAGGATAATAGTAGCTATTCCCTTAAGAATTGATCAAGTGATGAATTTTACCAGGGGGGAGCTACTAAATGGCAGCAACAACAATACATAAACATAAATAAAGATAGATTAGAGTTGATTGTGATGGAAGAAGGATGTTTGGTGTATTTCTTAAATATATGCATTTTTAAAGTATTTTTCTGTCAGTTTTAGCAAGCTAGAAATGCAGAAATATCAAAGTGGTTTGTTATCTAAAATGAAACAACAAATTCACATAAGGGGGAAGATTGCTCTTTTTTAGCAGACAATAAGTATAAACCAAATCATTTGGGGGATTTGAAATCGATGGAGAACGAATACATATGAATAGCATTTCTAATAAATTTCGAAGAAAAACAAAAGAGTCAAAGAAATCAAAGATTTATGATTGTATAATGACATCCTTCCCTTTTTTAGGATTTACCAGTGTGATGATAAGAGCAATGTATTCATACAATTGGCTCAAATATGAAAACCATAATCTGTATGCACATCCTTTATCAGCATACTCAGCGAATGGTTTATTTTTAGTATTTCTATAGCTTAGATGCTAGGCCAGTTGGGTGGGGAGTCGGAATGGTGTCTATTATTATTGTCTGCGAACCAAAGCTCATAAATAAAACGAATATTGTTTTGTTCTCTCTCTCTTTATTATCGCTTGATTGATTGTTAAGTTAATCTGAAATAAGTAGCAACGGGGGTACAATATTAAATCGTTCCTTTCATTAGCAACAAAAAAGTAAGAAAAGAAACAAGAACAAGAAGAACAAGAATTCCAAGACTTTATGCAGCAGAATCGGAACACCCCTGCTGGTAAAAAATCTACACCTTCTCATCAGTAGCAGTCACTATCATCGGAAGGCATCATGACAAGCAGCAACAGTCTCCCGAGATTCTCCAGGAAGAACCCTGCCATCATAGCTAATTCATCGATTTCGTTGATCAATAACCCAAGTAACACCATCGCTGGGCAGAGAAGCTTCAATATGAATAGCAATAGCTTTCAATAAGCACAAGGAGGTGTTGTTTTTGCAGGGAATAGCAATGGCATGAGTTACGAAAGGAACAACAGTAATAGTAATAGCAATCTCGGTGGATTTGTGCATTCGAATAGGAAACTGCTAGGATAGAGTATCATCGCAGGTAGCAACAATGCATCCTTGAATTACAGCAGCAAGAACAATAATAATTACAATAGCAATAACAGTTTGAATCTCAATATCAATGATGGTATCATTCCCAACTCAGGATTCACTCCAACATCCATCCAAACCAACCCATTCTCTGTCAGTCCGTTGTCGCTCAGCAATGCAAAATCACTAACAATTAACCAACAAAACATGTGGTCAGTATCACAACAGCAATAAGACCAACCACCATCAGCAGCTCTATCTTCATCTACAGCTAATATTAGCTCCAATAACAACAAACAGTAATCAGCTATTCTGAAGATGAGTGAGCTTATGGAGTATCTCTGGAGCAAAGGGTACATTAAAGATGCATGGGAGTCGTTTGTGGAATATGTCAGCTAAGTTGAAGGCGTAGAATTGGAGGAGTTACTCAGTGATGAAATGTCAGGGAGTGTATGGGAGGACACGCAAGCGAAGGAGATAGCAGCGCTGTATAAGCTGTCCATGAAATTCTCAGGACATTTTTTGTCGAATCCGCATACGCACAGTGACATACTGCGCAGGCTCTTCAAGGTACTTCAATTCGCAGCGAGGATTGTACTTAGTGGGTAAAGTAACAGCAGAGGGAATGTGACATAGGCATAGACACTGCTGTTCAGTAGGTATTCATGTAATTTGTACTAACATTTAGGTGTGTTTTCGCTGAGGACGCACTAATACACGCTAGCGTTGAATTACTTTGAACTAGCACTCGCTGGGTTTAATATCAAGCAGAACATACCTACTACTACTGCTGCGGGAGGTAATAGAACGAATATCACTGGCAACAACAATAACAATAATAATAGTACAGCAGTATCAACTGCTACGGCTGGTGCATTAGGCGGGATTAACAGCACTAGCAAAAGCAATAATAAGAATGCTAACAGCAACAACAACACAAACAGCCTTGAAGAAGACATCGAATTTAACTTTCTCAGCGATGACAACAACAACAATAAGGATATCTCATCACAACAACACCAGAAACAGAACGATATTGACAGGCAATCCTCTAGATAATAGATCGTTGACTAATAGCAACCATCATCACAACTGCCTTCAGGTACACCTATTCAGCAGCACTCCTCCCCTCAACCAGCATAATATGAAGGCATCATGGAGAGTGTGGTATTGAATAATCTCGCAGTGATGTACGGGATGGTTGGGGAGCTTGATCGCGCTGAGGAACTGTTAGTGCGCAGTGTAGCGTAGAGTGAGAGTGATATGTTCTAAGTGATTCGCTCAGTGTAAACGCAGTATCTCAGGAAAGACACTGTGTTCTTATCCAAACTGCCAGTGCTGATATATGGATATTTATACTGTGATGCTGTGAGAAGACATCGAATAAACAAGAACTAGCAGTCACTGTTAATACTTTAGTAATAACAACAGCAAGGTGCAGCAGACACCTAGCCAAGTAATAGCAATAATAGCAGCACTCCTCATTCGTTCTTGAAGAATGCTTATTAACTCAGCAGGAAGTTCTTGGGCGCGGATAATCCGCTGACGTTGAAGGTTGATGTGCTGCGAAGAAGGTTCGCGTGTCATGCTTAGCTAGGCGATGTGCTCAGAGCAACCTTTCCGTTTGCAATCGATGATGCGTAATTGAAACCACTGCAAATGTTTATTGAGCTGAAGAAAGCAGCTGCTGCAGGATAGGTGGGGGTCAATAACTAGAAAAATAATAATGGTGTCAATGGGAGTACTAATCCTTGGAACATGCTTGGTTCAAGTGGGTTCTTAAGCAGCTTAACTCCCAGCAAGCTTAGTCCTAATGGAGGTAACAACGATATTTACAATTAGTAATAATTGAAGTATGGCAACAGCAGCAACAACAACAGCAGTGTCAATCACCGTTTTTCAATAAGCGAAGATGCATATCTGGAAGACAAATTGGAAGGTGTGACTTCCCCAAATGGTGGAGGAGCTAAGTTCGTAGTGCGGAAGGGAAGAAACAAATCAATGCATCAGATGAAAGGCCCTGCAACAGGTACAACAACAACCATGGCAGGTACTACAGCTACAGCGACAAAGCTTCCTCCTCCACCGGAGATAATCACGAGTGAGAATAGCAATAATAACAGTAACTCCAGTGAAGGATAATAATAGTAGTAGTAATAGTTTAGGTTAAATTAAAATGGGCAGCAATAGCAATAGCAACGATAACAATAGTAATAACCTATCAACGAAGATTAATCTCTGAAAAGTGAAGTGCTGACTCTGAAGCAATCCTTAGCTCAGTTGTAATCACAAATGAAACTCATGAGAGAAGCAAACAAGGGTGCTTCGGCAGGGAACAGTCCTGGTGGTGGAGATAATAACAATGCTGATGAGGATCTTGAGAAATATAAAAAGGATCAGTAGAGATAACAATTCACCAGTCACAACAGTGCGATTAGCAGCAACAAGTAAGATGGTAAACTCAATAATGCTGACAATGCGTTGAATCCTGCTGGATAGACAAAGAAACCCTCGGAGACGCACCACTCCGAAGCAGCATCGATGTAGCAGTTGTAGCAACAATAGCAGTATTAGAAGCTAAGTAAGGGTTAAACAAGCAGTGGCAGTGCGAAAGATGAATGGAGCATCTCCAATGGATCGATTAAACCATCACAATTCAAGAAAGAATCCTCCAAACAGCAATAGCAGTAATAACTATTATAGTAAGAGCAAGAAGAGTAGCAGCAATAATAGAAGCAATTAATATCGTAATAAGCTGCGAGGAACACAGCAATCAATAATAATACCAATGGATTATCGAAAGTAGTACCTTAGTTAACTGGAGTACCTACTGCTGCTGCTGTTTCTTAATCAAACAACAACAACAACTTAACTGTGCAATTAACAGAAATCCAATAAAGTATGGCTGCATTAGTAGAATTCAAAGATAAATTCGATAAACAACTCAAAGACATCAGCTCGCAGCATCCATCTCTCTTGACGATTCCGCTGAATGCCAACAGCAACACTAACAACAACAACAACAACAACAACAACAACAACAACAACAACAAACCAAACATCAATACCAATTTAGAGAACACCAAGTCTAGCAATAATCCAATATCTTCTAATTCTTCTGCTGCTGCAACTGCTTCACAACAACAGCCGTCTTAGCAACCGTATTTAAAGTAAATCTACACGACAGAATAATCAACTAAACATCCTAATAACAACAGCATGCAGCCATAATAAACTAAACTTAACTCAGCCACGAATAACAACAACATGACAAACAACAGTAGCAGTAGCAATAACAGCACACCAAAAGGGATCGCATCGAATAATACAGATAATCAGCTGAAAATATCATTCACAAACCTAGCTAATCTTTCCTAGAAACCTAGCGATAATTCCCCGAATAAGCCAGTTAATGCAGTGAACACGAATGCAAACAGCAAAGACGCAATACTAGCGAACAATAATACGGCAACATTTCACAATAGCATTAACAACCACAGCAGCGTTAATAACAGCAACATCTCCGATCTTTTGACATAACAGCAGCAACAACAATAATAGTCTCGAGAAGCTTAGAAAACATAATAATCCTCTAGGAAATCGGAGCCACGTGTGAGCGCTTAACTATTAGGTAGTTCTAATAGTAATAATCTCCCAGGAGCTTCTGTGTCGCCATCTGCGTCTCCTCGATAAGCTCGGAGTGTGTCGCCATAACCTAACTAGCAGAATATGCTATCGATTTAGCGAATCTGCGACTTGCTCAATGAAGGAATCGGTGGACAAGGGGAATTAACCCTCAAGAGACGAGTCACTATCAAAGACACCGCGGAGAGTTATGTTATAAAGTTCACAATCAGGCAAATCAAGTAATAGGGTAGTAATAATTCTAATAATAGCAGTAATACAATCTAAGCGGTGATTTCGAGTGAGTTCGCAGGCAAGGAAGAGCAGTAGATCATAGCGATGAGTGTATTTCAAGAGCTACTGCGATATGTATCATACTAGGATGTCCTCCCATCGACGAGCAGCTTGGATTCGATCAGCTCAGTAATAGATATCTGCAAGTACTTTATCTTGCCGTTTATCGGCTATGAAGGCGTATCCTCCGCTTAAGCTGCCCCCGCAAGACCGATTAAGCTCTTTCCTCGTGCACAAGGGATACTAAATGAATACTTAAAAACATCCTTTTTGTCTTCTTCCGTGCTAGTTCAAGTTGTCTCTGTCGAAGGCACCTAGTTGCGCTTGCTGATTTGTGATTGCGAGAGTGCTAAGAAGAATCTACGCGTCGACATCGAATACGATGAAACATCCTTCAACAACCTCTATTCGAACACAGAAAAAGACGAATTTAACGGGAAGAAGCTTATCGATTTCACGGAAGCGACGAGGGAAAGTGAAGTATCCTAACTCGGGAAGGAACTTGTGCACAGGGATATACTTCAAGAAGGCATCGAGAAAATATCCAAAGAATAAAGCTAAATAAGTTCCAATGGCTTTGGGAATTAATAATATTTTGTGTAGAGCTTGAAGATCAACAATTACGCTGCGTTTACGACACATCTGCAAGGTCTTGTTACAGAGTTAGAGAGGATTATCACGACATGCTCGAGATATAGTACGCTTGATATGATATCCTTAGCAGCACCAGGTGATCATCATTTGAGGTTCAGAGTATATCAAGGTCTCAAGAAGACGATGCTTGTTGTTGTCTCAGATATAAAAAATAATGCGTTTAATGTTAATCTCAATTCTAATGGATAGATCATCGCAGGTGCAACTGAGATAATAACCACAGGATCTGCAGGGAGCAAAACACCTAGCAGAACGGGTAGTAGACTGTCTAAATCATCAGGGGCTAATCAACAGCCTTTACAGTAAGATCCAGCTAACCAAATAGGTGTTAAGATCTAGTTATTCAATTGCTTTGAATCATACAATCCGTCTGGGTAGAAAATCAAAGAAAAGGGGGAAGCAACACTCCTTGACAGGGAGATCAAGCGCATGTACGGATTAGACTATGAAGCGTTGAACATTGAAAACAAATTAATGGTATTTGCGTTGTGCTCCTATCACTTTAATCTCCGTGTCATCGAGAAACTCTCCGAAGCGACTAGTATCAAATCATCTGGTTCATCGAGCAACAACAATAATATCATCAGACAGCCAACTGTCACGGGCGGTGAATGCGCATCGCTTGTTTGTGGCATCGATAACTACATGTATGTAGTCACAAGTGAAGTCTTCGGCTGCAAGGATACCTTCCTAGGAGTGAAGATCACGTTGTATGACTCTTACGCCGCCCACGAACAAGGCGTGTTCTTGACGACGAACCACTCGAGTTGGATATTCCAAAACGAAATACTTCAAAAGAAGTTCTTGCATTTCATCGTCGATGCACTGCCACTTTCATAATACTTTTTCACGCATATTTTCAAGAAAGTAGCTGCACCTTTGCTCGCTGCGAAGCTGAATATCACGAATGTTAGATCCATGGAGAGTAGTAGCAATAGATATTAGTTTTACAATAGCAACAACAATGGGAATGGCAATTAAAACCCTGCTCCTAAGTTGCTAGGACCGAAAGGATTGATAAGTGAGAATTGTCCTGTGATAAGGTTAGAAGCATTGCTAAATCCGTAGACATTAGCGTAGTTCTTTATAGCTTAGAATTGATAAATTAAACTGTCAAGCTTGTGTAAGGGAGTGGGTATTTTAGTGGAATTGAGTAGAAAAAGGGAAAACGAAGTAACATAAATTAGAAATAATCTTTTTTGATGAGGGCATTTCAACGATTATGAAGAGTGGGGTTTGCAACAGAACAACAAACACACACACACACACTGAGCTTCATAAACAACAC
>Ga0302271_10000126_pt1 | contig 66863 bp, 33 predicted proteins | sample III_Bog_N1_1_FD_198767 | JGI IMG/M metagenome (GOLD analysis project Ga0302271, IMG submission 198767) | Peat permafrost microbial communities from Stordalen Mire near Abisko, Sweden - III_Bog_N1_1 | ecosystem: Environmental > Terrestrial > Soil > Wetlands > Peat | place: Sweden: Abisko...
AGAAGCGAAAAAATCATGTAAATGTCAAAAAACAAGAGATTCTTTATGTTTTTTGATTCCATGTTCGACTATGAAGGAATGCAATTAAAAATGGTCGGCAATGGACTGAGTGAAGCATGGATAAAACTCATGGGATGCGACATTAACACCATGTAAGGGATGAGCATGCGAAAAGGAATAATAAGTTTCTTTGAAGGAAACACCAAATGGAATCTTTTCAAGTTTATGCTAGAATAAATGAATAATGAGAACAATGAAGAAAATAACTTTGGAGAACAGTAATAGCCTGCTAATATGGATATTTGTTTCAGAACACTAGATGACATTCTCATCCACACAACATTTGCAACTCATTCGTTGTTCTGCAACTCCGGATCGGCATTTGAAGGGTACTTCCATCCAGAATATTCAAAATATATAGTGGATCGGAAAACTATCTTTTTTGAGATACACATCAGTGATTTCCACATTAACACAATAAATGGGATCAGATCGCAAAATAGAGAAAAATATTCAAATTCTTCCCCTCAGTATCCTGAGGAATCACATTCCTAATAATAATAAAAGCATAATAACTCAGCTTTAGACTGTATTCTTCCTTCACAGAATAATAATAATAATTCAGATGCATCTTGCAACGATTGTTAAGGAATGGAAATCGAAAGCAACTTGATTTACCCCAAAACAGCTGAGCACTCTTAAGTTAATGTAATCGCTCCTTCCTCGAATAGTCTAGTTGAAAATCTGCTTGACGATATCCCCTACGTTGTTTAGAGTGAAGATTTTGTTTAAAAATTCTATGGGATGAAAGTAATCGAAGATTTAAAGACAAACTAACTCCCTACCAAAGAATGTGGGTTCAAATGCATATGATAAAGAGATAGATATTTATTAAATGCCCATCGTTTTTATTATTAGTTATTCAATGAAAGCATGAATTTATCTCTTTCTCTTAATTATTTTGAGTTAATAATTCCATTTTTTTTTTTAATGAAAACACAACAACCACAATAGGGGATGAACAGTTGAATCTAACTCTTTTTTGAGATTTTATTTATCAGACAGATAACTAATCGAATCCATGTGCACCTGATTCTTTCTTGTTTTGGATATATTGAATAGTATTTCTCCAATATGTCTGGATTGCATCACTTTCAGGACATTTCTCGAGACTGCCAATCTTTTCTTGAATCTAAGTGATGAGCTCTTGTACTTCAGCAACATTGATGGACTCAGCAAACTACAGTATAAATATGGAAAAAAAAGTTAATCAACTTATTGGAGAAATGTGTCTATCTCTTGAATTTAGAAAGCCATTTTTGTACGCTTGGATCAGACCAGAAGATGAAGTACCTATTCACAATGTCGACGAACAGACCAAGACTTTTTGGGTTTGTCTTTATCAGGGTCTGCACAATCTTAATCGATTTCTTAAAGCACTTTCCAACAGAATCTGCGTCTTTCTGTTTGGAAAAAACAAAAAAATGTTAAAAGTTCTTGAAAAAAATTAAATATTTGTTGTATCTGAGTTTAAGAACCAATTCAATAAGTGGTAGTATTGTAGTTTTAGATTTTCATAAATGATCTGAATTACGGTAGAAGCTCTAAAGAACAGATGAGTGCAGTTGAGAATAGAAAGCACTTAATCTGGTTTTTTGAGAAGTTTCGAGGAATACTGGGAGGTATTCGCAGAGAGTGTATCGAAATTCTCCTCGCCCAGGCAGGAGACTCGAGAAAGAGCTCCGATGATGATCTGAAGAGCACTGATTTTGGCATCTGAATCACTGATTTCATCTTGGTAAATTGTGAGAGCTTGTGAGCCTATTTCGTATGTGAATTCGTCCAACTTTAGAGGAAAAAATAAGATGATTTTTATCTTTTTTTTGTTGTTGAATTATTCTTCAAAATAAGAAAGTGTGTTGTTTTACTTATTTTTCAGTGTCAAACTCGTTGATAATGAGAATGAACTATAGGTATAGCTTCAGTGCTAGAGAATGGTATTCTGTAGCAAGAGTATCAATTAATTCTTTCATGATAGCAAACGTGTTTGTGTAATTCAGCACATCGTTTTGTTGATTTTTCTCGTATAAATATCGAGTGTATTAAGCCAACGCGAAGAACATTGCTGGGTATGTGTATTTCTAACGCTTAATCTCACCATGGCGTAGCTTCTCCAAGAACAGCTTGAGAATGTTCCAGTACTCCTAGGAATCCTCATGGAAAACAAGATGGAGCACTCTAGAAACGAGGTTCTGTTCTTCTTGGAACTCAGATTCAGAGACTTCAATGTTATCTTTCTCAGTTAAGAGCACTGGCTGCACGAATATCAGTAACTACTAGGCTACTGTATTCTCGCAGATCCTTCTCTTCAAGGTTGTCACTGCCTAAAGTTATCAAAATATTAGTTTTTCATCTTAAAAATACAAAATATATTTTTGAGTTAAATTTTAATTACTTTCAAGATCTTCTACGCGACTTATCTTCTCTTCATGAAGGGGAGATACTTCATCAGATTTGGGTACTCATCCATTGTGAGAATAGTCAATGACATCGTATCTAAGGGCATAGTAAGGAAATTCACAATATTCTTGAGACATTCATCTGTGAAATCTTGTTCAGTTTATTTCTAGCAAATCGTCACACAGCTCTTCAGAATCTGATTCACGTAATCACTGTTTGAACCATAGCATCTCAAGGAGAATTTCAAGAAACCAACCATTAGATCCAACACGTTCTTGAATTCAGTACTCGATGCCTTTGCTACCAACTAAATCAAAATGGGAAAATCAAAGTTAAACCAAGAAATTTTCAAAAATCATTCAAAACTGTTACATTATCAATGTTGGCCTTGAACATATTGAAGATATTGTTATCTGAATTGAACTGCTGCTGGACTTCCTGTGATCTGATTGCGAATTCTGCAAGTCTATCCATGAGAGAAATGAAGATTGATTTGATATCAACTTTAGGTTCAAGTTATGTAGTGACAACTTCGAGAATCTAATGCAAAGTTAGCAGGTGGTACTCATCGGGGAAACAAGAAATTATGCAGTCGATAAGATAATTCTAAGAAATCGCATCTTTCGAACTTGTGACTAAATCTAACAGTTTGGGCAAGACAGTTGTCTAGTATATTTCACTGTTGACTCCTTCTAAGCTGCTCAACCTACTGACATTCTCACCAACAGTCAATTTAAGATCGATTCTTTCTTTTTCTCTTCTGGGCTTGTCTTTGGATTTGCCTGACATTCTAATCCAGAGTTTATTCATTTCAGAGAGATTCCTTGTGATGACATTAATGCAATCATCTACATCACCACCTTCACCGTAATATTCACTGTCTTTGTCTGGCAATCTATCCTTGCAGAGTTTCAAGAAATAATACCTCAAGAATAGACCTCTCGTTGGATGTTGAACTGCTTTGATCATTTCAAGTAAATCAAGTAAAATCTCCTTAGCACCGACTTCGTGAGTTTGAATATACACTGAGCCCACAGTGATCAAGAGATATAATCTAGGAATCAACTTTGTGGCATGTTAGACGGACTCATATAAATCCATCATCTTGCGTCCTCTTCTGTACTCATCCTTGAAATACTACTCAAGAGTTCTCAGTTCATCAAAGATCTACATGAACAAAATGTAGTAATTCTTAGGGTTTAACTGAACTTATTCGCGCACTCCTAACTCTTCCAACATCAAAGAGCCGTATCTCAGCCCATCTCTTAAATTCAACTGCTCTAGAGCTTTGCGCATGAAATACGCCTGCTCCTTGACCTTCTAACGAGACAAATCTAAAAGTCTCTCTTGTTCTGGGTCGTCTTGCATCTTTGAAGATAATAATATCCCTAAGTGTTTCTCTTTTTTCTTCTTCCAAGGTTTCTTTCTTTCTTTTTAAGAATTCTTTCACAAATCCAGAGGGTTTAATTCAATTTTATTTTTCCTTTTTTTGCCAATTTTTATCACATTAGCAAAAGAAAAAAGCGCTCACTGCTCTGCTGAGTTCGACTCTTTCAAACAAGAAATAATACTTCATTGCAACGTGTTCAATCCATTGAATTGCATTTTAAGTCATTTTTTGTGGGATTCCATTTTCTTTTTCATAACCAAAATACAATGGGAAATGTGTATGTGCTGATTGGGACATTTCTAAAAGCTAAGGCAGATGTTTAACAAAAAAACGTCATAAGAAAGAAAGGAAATGACAATAAAATTCTAAAATTATTAGAATTTTTACAAAAGAGCTATTTCTGAAGAAGTCTAAGAAGACAAAAATCAAATTTTCCTTCAAATTACTTTTTGTATTACCCGATATTATTATCAAAAAAAATCTAAGCAAATATTTGAAGCTCATTCAGAATCACTTGATGCTGATTAAATTCAATGGACTTATTTAAACTATTTTGCTTTTTTCACCAAAAAACAATAGAAAATAGATTGAACATTAAGGACAAAAAACAACAAATTATTTGTAAAAATCAAAATAAACTACAACTGGATTTGTTTGAATTACTAAAGAAGCTTATTTCAAATTGAATTATTGTAGCCAGAATCTAAGGCAACAAAATATGTATTTTGGAGTGTAACCTTGGAATCATTCTAATATTTCAAAAAGGGTTATTTTTGAACATCAATATCGTAGTTTAACAGGAAAAACAAGAATAGACTGTAGATTTTTAGTCTCCTTTCTTATTATTTTTTCAGAATAGAAGACGACAACAATCTCCTTTGAGGATTTGCTGATCATCTGTTTGCTCCTGACGAGGAGAAGAAATAATAAGAAATTCTGAAAGTTAAATCATTTGTTTTCTCATAATTCTTCTGCATTCGATAATTAAATTAAACCAATAAATAAGCAGTACAATGTTCGAGGGAAGGCTTGGAGGATTGGTAATTGCTACAGCGTAACTCAGCGAAGTGAACGCAATCGATTTCTAACAGATTCGACAAGGAAACAAAAATAATCTACAGACCATGGAGTAATCGAAGATCCAGTTCGGTGTCTTTGATCCAATAGATCTAATTCAAGTTAAAGTCACTCCGCCAATCTTCAAGGGAATGAGTGGAGATTCTTAGGTTTTATTATCTTAATTTTAGCGAAATTTCTCGGAAGATTTGGTTCAGCTAAATCTCCTATCAGCTGTGGACATTCAGAATATTCTAAAGAAAGCCTAGATAGTTGCCTGCCAATATGGCGACAACACTAATCAGCAAATCAAGAAAAACAACGATGAAAATATTTTAAACGTCAAAGTGACCAATGAAACTAATGTTACTAGCCCATTAGGCATCCTTGTGAACTCCGCATCAACTGCGAGTTCGAATTAATTTGAGTGAAAATATTAGCCTCAAAAAATGGCACATTGTTCATATTTTTATCTGTGTGTAGACAAGTCTTGCAAAAGTTCACTTCGTTAATTCTCCCATGTATTTCAAGCTCCTCAAAAACACTAAAGGATAGAAATAAGCTTAATATTCTTAGAAAAAACATGCAAAAGTTGAGAAAATGAAAAAACATTCTTCAAATTCATATTATTATTAAAGAATTAGTTCAATCAAACAATGAGTGGTTTTTTTAATTTTAAGCAATTTTGTTTTAAATAAATCTTTTATTATTTTCGGTATTTTCGAGTAATTATTTATGTCTGAAATATCTCTTTCATTGACTGGAAATTCATGATATTTTAGAAAATAAGCACTTTCATCAGCATTTCACAAGTAAACCTCCAATGAACAAGTTGTTTAAGCTTTTCGTTGCCTTTTGTTTTTTGTTTCTGTTTGCTTTGATAAAAAAATTCTTTGGCAGTTTAACGAACAAATAATCAAAGGTTCCTTAGCATAAAAGAAGATAATATCAAGTTTTTTTTATTTGCTTTTGTTTTACATTAATTCCAACAGCGGCAACAACCTAACCAACAGAGGCAAGAAAGAACTTCAAAAATTTTACTCAAAACAGAACTAACTATTGATCCTTTTAATCTCAACTAAAATGGCAAGCACCTCTAACAAACAGAATCAAAGTGAAGGGCAAAAAAGAGGGCTTCCACCTGATATGATTCTAGATAAGGATAACTGCGATTACATTATTTAGATGCTACGAGAGAAAAAGCATGCTGAAGAACAAGGAAAATAAGGTAAGTCTAAGAGCAATACTATCCCTAAAACAGCTGTGCCTCCCTTCATGAAAGGGTTGCATTAAATGCAGCAGATGCAACTGCAACTTGCACAATAACAATAATAAATGTAATAATAATAATAGTAATTCTCATAATCATCGTAATCTCAAATACAAAAGCAATCTTCTCTAATGTCTACATAAACTACAGCACAAACTCCTTCTGCAAGTTCAGTTTCTTCTGAAAACAGCACATAAGCTAGTCAATCTCAGTAAAGCGATACCAGTATGTTAAGTAAAAATAGCAAGATATCTTCGGAATAGCATAAAACTATCAACAGTTAGATTTCACCAGCAACGAGCAATAATAATAATAATAATAATACCATTTCGAATAATTAAAATAAACAAAATGCTATTAAATAGCAATCCGCTTAGAAAAAGTAGAATAATATCATTAGCAACTAATCTAAGATAAGTTAGGTAATTGGACAGAAGAACTCAAATGAATAGACACCAAGTAGTGGTAACATTGTTGGCTCTTTTTAGCAGGAATCTTCAGGGAATGTGAGGTAACAAGATATTTCAGCTAAGAACCCACAACAAGAGAATAAATTAACCTAATTGCAAGATAAATAAGAAGAAAGATAAAGAAATGAGCAGTTACAAAGTACTTCTCCAGTATAAGGGTAGTAGATTCAGATTCAAGAAGAAAAAGCAACTCAACGAAAGACTATCCACAACTAGCAGCCCAAACTATTCGATTAGTTCTTCAGAAATGGAAGTAATAGCAATTACGATCAACAAAAATAAATTCAAGAATCCAGCAAGACTTCGAAGGAGAACAATACCAGTAATAACGCATTAACAAGTCGAAACAACAATAATGGAAGTACCAAAGATGAGAAGAAATACATAGAAAATGATTTTCATAATAACATTACAAAGAGCAATAATGATAAATAACTAGATTCATCTACATAGAAAGCTGCTTTTTAATAATAATCTTCATCATCATCATCATCTTCTTCCTCTTGGTAGTTTCCATCAACTGCTAGAAAATATGATTCACAAGAGCAACAACAATGTGAATAATTTGAGGAGAGTCTAGAGAGCTCATTTGTAGAGATCCATCATGGCTTAGGACCTGGATCGAATATGGGAAATGTATCTCCAACTGCTTAGTTCAATAGCCTCGATTCTAGTTCGTTTAATATTTCAAATATTTCGAACATCTAGCATGTATCGAATAATAATCTCTCGAGCATCAATAACCATTCGAATATCGCGATGGGTTACTATCCACTTCAGTAATAGCAGAACTTATCCATGTCCTTCCATGAACATCTGCAAGATTAATCACCATGTAAGCTAAATAAAGGGATGAAAATGAGGAAGAATATTAATCGCAAATCAATGCATTTTTAAGACAAAAATAGTTCAAAAATAAAATAATCATATTTCTTTTAACGTAAATGCTTTTTTTTCCTTAGCTCAAACTGGCTGCTACGAAGAAGAGTCTGATAACAGATTTAGCAGTCATAGACAACACCCTTCAACTAGCTAGAAGAACAACTTGCAATTTCTTCATGCATTAGATTCATATATCGATTACTTTGAATCAACTAGTTCCACTAGCAACAACAAAAACAGCAACGCTAATCTTAGCAGATCATATCAACAATAATAGACTCCTTTCTAGATGAACAATCAGCAGCATCATCATCACAGCAATAATGCGTTCCTCCTTAGCTAGCTTGAACAGCTCTCCCAAAAATACAAAGAAAGTGAAACCAGCAGGGGAATTCTCATTGGCGATCTAAGCAAAGCTAAGAATAGATATTTTCAAATAAAAAAAGTAAGCAAACTCAGATTGTTTTCTCTTATTCTTCCCTTTCCTTTCCTTACATATGTCCGTTCAGCGAGGCATTGTGTTTCTAATTGTGTGAAATTGTTTGTCTATTAGCAAATGCAAGATTTGGTGGTTCGAATTTCCGACTTAGAAAATGCCTTGAGCTTAAGTAACAATCGATTACTCTACACAAAGGAGCAACTGGCAAGGGAGAATGTTGAGCTAGAAAATGCTAAATTCACACTGCGATAAGTCTTGCTAAATGAGTAAATATCTGATTATTAGAGTATATCGATTGGTGTTTTCATTTTAATTATCTTTTATATTAATTTTTATTTTGTTTTCTCTCTCTCTTTCACAGACGAAATGCATCATCGTAAACTCATGGAGAGGATCAATTTGCATAACAATAGTTGTCATACTACCCTAAGGAGTATGAGTAGCTAAGCTAATAAAATTGGAATGCGAGACGTAGTACATTACCACATTAAGCTATGCATATCGATGATATTTCCAATTTCGTATCAATCCCTGATCATTTCAGTGGAAGAGTACATAAATAGAACAAACAGTACGAATATCAAAAGGGAGTAGAAAAGTAGTAGTTATAATAATACCAACTGCCAATGTATTAGCCTAAATATTAGTAGTTTTCGTAGCCTTAACGGTTTAGTAATCGATCAAGTATGAATGTGTCACCTGATGGGAAACGCAGCAAGATCATGAGCACGAGTAATATCTATGAAAATGCTGAAAAGGGATTGAAGTTATAGAAGTAGTAGTAGCAATAGAAGTAGCGGATACTCTAGTAAGTCCAAGAGAGAGATTAACTGGGAGCTGCTGATGGGGGGGTTGATGATGGTGAGCAGCAGCAAGAAGAGGATAATTTCATAGAATATTCGACCGTCAGTCATAGATACAAACCGTAGACTTACTAACAATTTTAATTTAACTAAGAACAACAACAACACTTCGACAGCGAGAACAACAACAACAATCAAGAAAACTTAGACAACTTAAATCTCCGATAGGATAACTAGATAACCTATGATACGGGGTTGAAATTATCTAGTTTCCATACGTAGCAACCTTAACACTCGAGGAACACATCGAGGACATTTAATACCAGTCAAAAAGAAACTAATAAGAATAATAATATCTCAAAAACTAACTAACAATAGCAGAATTAAGTTTAGTTATCATAAGGCATCATACCTACTACTAATACTGCTAGCCATAAGAAAACTATTAGCTTAGATGAGGAGCATTTGTATTAAATGATGCGACTTAAACATTTTGAAGGATAACTTGCAGGGAATAGCAAATCTCCTTATGATGTAAAAGCACAAGATCCTATTTCGTTAGATCAAGAGTAGGCTTCAATTCGATAAGAATTACCTGATTCGAATATTTATACTCCTAATATTAATTAGAATGTCTAGAATATTGCATATAGTACAATGAATTAGATGAATAGCAATGCTGCGAAGAGTAATAAGAAAAAGAATAATAATAATAATAATCCTGGAAGAACTATGAGTCTCTCTTACTCGAAGCCAACAACAACTATTCAGTAATTAGGATTGCATCAGCAGTTCTATAAAAATCAAAATTAATTCAAAAATCTACCTTCGCAAATGTAATATTTCAGCAGAGAAGAGAGATAATGAAATGAATAAAACAATATTTATGTAATTGCCTCCCTTGACAATAATAGATACTGTTTGTTTTGAAAATGATTCATCTTTTCCTTCTCCTCTTAGATTCTCTCTCTGTCTCTCTCTCTCTCTCAAAAGAGAACGTTTATTTTTTCATAAAATTCAGTTTTCTGTGAATATATCTCTATTTTTGTATTATGTCCATATTACCCATCAGTTAATTAATCTAGAAAAATAAATTCAAATTTACAGGAAGTTTAATATTATCAATTAACTGAAATTCTATGTCTAATATACTTCTTCATTTCAGACTTTTTCAAAAACAGAAAAAAAATGAAAAAAGTATTACAAAAATAACTGTTTGACATGATATTTCTGACTCACAAAGACAGGAATCCCATTTGATTCTTCCATTTCGTTGTTGTGGCTGATGATAAATTGATCAGAATTGATAATTTGTTAGCAATACTATTTTAAATTTTAAATAACCTTAGTGCTCTGTTACTTGTGCTTCAGTAAGTGCTCCTTTAAAAGAATCAAAATATAATAAATATTTGATTTTATCTTTGGAAATAGCTCAAAAATACGTTGAATTTACTTTTTTTCTATTTCTTAGATTTGACTAGCAATTTTCTTCATTATTTCCGTAAATTAACTCTCAAGATATCGATTCTTTTTTTCTTTATTTCTTTTCAAGCAGGTTATTGAATACTGAGAGGAATATTAAAGTTAGCTAGATTGAATTGGAGAAAGGAACCAAAGTGAATTCCTCTTAAAGAAGATTAATCGAATAATAAAAGAGAACACTTCACTTTAAGAAAAAAAAGTGACAGAAAGAGAGAGAAAGAGAGAATATCTTTACAGTCCTTAACAATCTCTGCCATAGCTGATAAACTGGATTGTCTTTTTAAATTGCTAGTCAAGTTGAATCTGCTTTTTTGGATATTTCACAAGAAAGCATTGCTAGAAATATGAAGCGAAAACCGCTATGTATATCTTCTGTCGATGATTCAAGTATCGCACCATGCGGATGCTCTTATCATCGATATCAAGGTGGAATAGGGAGTTAATGTGAGATATGGGAAACAAAATCAATATCTAAACACCCTCAGATTCTATGGATTGAGGAGTGTTCGGGGATAACAAATACAAGCTAAAGTATGGAAGGGTTTTAAAGTGATAATAGTGGAAAATTACTACATTCTTCTAATGGGTTAGGTAATACTAATACGAACATCCGTAGCAGTACTTTTGGTCGTCTAGCTGAAGCACATATTGCCAATTCTAAAAGGAAAAATTCAATATAAATTCTACGAATATCAAAGAAATACAAATGCAGAACACTTTAGACTTTCGGAGTTGAAGATGATCATCATTTTAGGATCAAAAAAGAACATGAATATACTGAAGAGAATCTTGAACATTAGGGATCAATTGAAGACATTGAATATAAGAAATCACTTGGATTCCAATAGCTAAATAATCACTCAGTACATAATGGAATTAGGACTTCTCGTTTAAAGTGGTACCCAAAGGGAATTCGTTCACATAGTCTTGGAGAGGAGTACAACAGGAATTAAGAATAAATCAATTTACTCAGTGCATTCAAGTAGCATTGCAGCTCAGCGAAATTGAACATCTCATTTGTGATTGGATTCTTATATGGAAGATAATTGTCATTTGCAAACAATTCTGTAAGATTTCATTAGAAATTGTGCTGTTTTGTTCTAAGTTTGGAAATGTTTTTGACAATATGACAATTTTAAACAGTAAATGATGCTCCAAGATCTTCTGAATATCTGCATCAATTTTTATCATACTCCTTCTGAGTAGGTACTAAACTACGCAGCGAGCTAAATGGCAGAAGGTAAAAATTGTTAGTTTGCAAGGTAGTTTCTCCCCTCGATTTATATTTTACTTCTTTTATTTCTGAATCCTAAAGACATTTTCTAAATTGAAAACTAAATCATGTATGAGCTTAATGCGATCCTCCGTAATAGGCAGTCGAATCACAGCTAACTCAGATCAATCGAGTAAGGAAATGATTCAGTTTTTGTTATTGTTCTTCTTTTTTTCCCAATAGAAAATTCAAATTGTTTTAACAAATTTAATTTTAACTTTTCCCCCTCTTAGAGTCCTCATCAAAGCAACAGAACTCATTCGATTCACCATATCTCAGCTTGTACATGTTTATTGGATGTACGCCTTGATCAGTATGGAAATAGTTAATAATTCAAATGTAAATATCTGAAGAGAAAATATTGTTATCGTTGTTTTGTTTTTTTCAGCAAGGGAAGAATTATCCGAAGAAGATTGCATAGACAAAGTGCAGCTACGTTCAAAGTTAGGATTTGACAAAGCAAAGGCATTTTTAGCTGAGAGAAGATCCAAGAGGGTCTAATCTCAGTTCGTTCATGAAATAATAATCTACGATGATTTCTTGAGAGATTTGAAAAGCATTGAGAATTCCCGAATCGAATTTGAAAGCACGATTCTAAGATAATTCTACAAAAAGAGACTTATTCATTGGATTTAAACTTATGCCTAGCAATAGTTGTAAGAAATGGAAAGAAGCACACCTGAGTTCATCACATGTAGGATTTGTGAAACAAAATTCTCTATAAACTGCATGCCCGAACACACAGAAAATTGCTAAAAAGCTGCTGAATTAAGGAAGTTAATTTTGGCTTTAGATCCAAAGCTAAAGACGATCTGTGAAGAAGCTTTTGATGTCTCTTAGAAGTATAACACAAGAAAGAATCTCCAAAGGTACAAGCATTTTCATTTGGAGTCTCTATTTGCAACAATAAAAGCTAGATTTTATCAAGAAATTATCGGCAAAAAAGATATTTTCTTATAAAAACCTGTACTAATTTGAATTCTTTTAGGAACAAGAGGAGAGTAACAGGGTTAATTAAAGTGCGTCAATTCAATTAAGATCAAAGTGATGATGGGAAATCTCCTTCTTCCCTTACGCCTTCAGTTTCTTCAAGATCATAACCTACCAAATTTAAACGAAGCAGTACGCTAAATGAAGACTTATTTTTAAGCTTTAAATAGACTAAACCATCTTGCTCTTAACCTTAGTTTTCAGATGATGCCATGAGTAATTCTATTGATTCTCCTTCATAGCTTACCTTCACTAACTGTAGTAAAAACTCTCTAGCAATTCAACCTAATAAAACTTCCAATAACAACGCTAATAATCTGACTCGTCGTAGATTCAGTGGAATACTTCCACAGAGAGTTCCAGAGTATCTGAATCAGGCAGAATAATCTCATGAGAAAAAATAATCCATAACAGACAATGAAAGTTAGGATTAAAAAGGAAGAATCAAAACTATTACCATAAATGATTCACCTCATGAATCTGCGGGGCATACTGCTTCCAATACCTGTAATAATATTCCTTCAATAAAAGAGCAAGCGTTCAACAGTAACAATCTTCCAGAAAATGAAAACAAAATCTGCGATAATGAACCTAACAAACAAACAAATATTGCATCTCTAACACCTAATTAATCATCCTAACCTAAAGCAAATAATTAACCATCTAACAAGCAAACTCCAAACAATTCTTAACTCGTATTTCCTTAACTCCTCCACAGCGTTTCTGAAGAATCTAATCCAAGTTCTTAATAAGTCAACTCAACAGGTGTACCAACAACTGCCGAATAAAGATTTAACTTCAGCTCTGTTGACAGATTATTAGTTTCTCCTTCAAAGATAGGATCAACTCCAAAGAATACAAAAATAACAGGGGAATAATAATCTTCAAGTTCAGATGAAGGCAATAAAACTACATTATCAAATACCAATTTAAATTAAAAAAAGTTATCTCGTTACATATATGACACTACTGAAGGTCTAGCTAGAATCGAAGAAGCTCTAAAGGAAGATTCTAAACTGAATACACTTGCAGAAATAGATTCAAGAAGAAATAGCTTACATCACCTGAATAATTCGAAATTCTTAATCACCAGCTAATAAAACTCCAGCTCTACACTTTATAACTGTGATTCATTGTTGACTCTTAGCAATAATCTCAATTAAGACAACTAAAGGAGTATCTAACACTCTCCTTAATAGTAATCTGATAAATCCTTAGGCTCGCATGTGAATCAGAACAATGAGGATAAATAAACTGATCCGTTTGGTCTTCAAGAAAGTACAAGTCCAATGAATAATGAAGAGAAAGAAGAAGAGGTTGATTCCTAGAGAGTCAATAAAGTTGAAGAGGGGAAGAAACGACTTGAAATAGATCTTTCTTAGAAGAAATTGATAGAGAAAATAGAATTGAATGAAAATTTAAACATAAAAACATAACAGAACTACAAAATAAACAACAGAGAAATTGAAAACTTGAAAGATAAAAATACTAATAGTAAAATTTCAGAGACTTCATAGAAATATCAGGAATCTGATCACAACCTAAAGGAACAGCAGTCATTATAGTCTTTATAACATTTAAAACATGAATCTTAATAAGGTTAAGTTGATTAAACTGATGAAATGTATTAATCGTAATCTAGAGCTAATCACTTTCAGCAGAAAAATCAAAAGGAGTTAGCATAAAAAAAACAAAAAAATCAAAAAAATTCAAGTAGAAGTTCCTCACTTTCTTCTTCTTCATCTTCTTCCTCCTCATCATCCTCTTCTTCATCCTCATCTCCCTCTGTCTCCTCTTCTCATAGTGGTTAGCATGATAATTTCATCCAAAAGCCCTCTAGTAACAACCATCTAAACCTCCATTAATCTTAAAATAATTCCCAGAAAGCTCGATTGCTCAGCGAAATGAAATAAAGTGAAATGAGTTATTCCAGTAATGATAGCTACGATGTAATCAATCGCATCGAAGAAGAAGAGAAAAAGCTACTATTATGTCTCGAGTAATTAAATCCAATGAAATCTCGAGTTTAAATTTTAGAAGATGAAATTAAAGAAACGCACTCTTGTCTGCTGATATCTAGGCATAGCTCTACGATGCTTGAATCCAGTCTCAACTCAGGAAACTTAAATTCCTCTAAAATAATTACTTCAATTCATTTTAGTTCCAAGTTTGATAGCAATTAGATTTCCACTGACAGCAGTAAACCTCCAGAGAATGAGTTGAGAGAGAAAAAAAGGGTTTCTGGATTAAATGGAGAAACTAAGGGAGAAGAAGAAGATAAATAAGTTTCTTCGGTAGCGTAAGCAGGAAAGAAAACAAGTAAATTTGGGATGCTCAAAAGAGCATAGACTGTCATGCTGAAAGAAGAAGAAAGTGCTTCTGGAACTGATGTAAAAAATAGTGAAAATAACTCCAATCGAAATTCTTCTGGCAGCCAACACAACACGACTCCGCGGTCTGTTGTTTCTTCAAAGCTTCTCAAAGGAATCAACACAGCCTTATCGTTCATTACGCAGTATGGAGAGAAACTTTCCAAGAGAGTTGATCTTATTTAAATCAATTGTAAGTTACAATTTCGATAATAGTTTTTGTTGCTTTTATAATTGAAACTTGTAAAAATCCAAACAAAAACTAATTTTTTTTTCGACTTGAAGATGATGTCAAGACATAGACGAACTTAAAGTACTCTCTTCCTGAAATATTCAGTGAATCTGAAGCTGTGGCAATAGTTAAAAAAATGATCAATTGTCTTGGAGTAAATTTTTTTTATTTTATTCATAAAAATTTCACCAAGGAAAAAATCAACCCAAGAAAGAAATTATTCTTATTTTCATTTTGTTTCTCTCTTCATAGGAGCGAATTACGTTCTAGCGAAAAGTTCTAAAGCTTGCTGAATCGGATGAAAAACTGTCTTTAGAGTCACAGAAAAAAGAAACTTAACGAAGGAAGAATTCTCTCTTCGATGAAGCTTTGCTTGGTTCCAAGAATATGACGACTTCAAAGTTAAAAATCGAAAAAGTTAATGAAAACTAAGAAAATCCACATATGCAATAGAAAGATTCCAGTTTCAAGAGATTGTAAATCAACATTCATCCTAGAAATGCACTGACAGGTAAATAAGAAGAAGCAGATGATGAAAGAAGTCCTGCTTTAGCTCCATAAAATGATCCACTGTGTGAAACAGAAAATAAAAAGACATTTTCTTTTAAGCATCCAAATTGGCCAAGTTCATATCTCAGCTCACCGTGTCGATACAATTTAATTTAATTCCCTGCAGATTTCTCTGCCTTGCAGCCTCTGAATTCATTTCTGTATCGGCATTTACTGAAAATCAAATAGCATAAATACATGTCTCATTCTTCATCGTTTTCCTCAATGAATTCAATAAATGATCCTAACTCCACTCTTTCCACGGGTAATATAGCCAAAAAGATAATGATTCTAGAAGAAAAAAAATGGAATAAAGTAATTTCTGATTTTAATTTTGTTATTGATATGAATTCTAGGTAAACAAGTAAGCTTTGGTATGATAAAAGAAGGAGAAAATGAACTTGAACATATGTCTTCATTAAGATCCAGACGAAAAGATATCCCTAAGATCAAAACAGGGAAAAATTCTTAGTCATTAATGAATTCTCATCATTTTGTGAAGAGTTTCAGTCATTTATATTCAAATTCCGCTTAAGTCTGCTCTTCACAAATGGAAACTTCCAAAAATAGAAGTACCTAAAATCTCAGTATATTTCGATTCAAAGAAGATGATCAACTGGAAGCAGCTATGGCGAGATACAATCAGCGTTTGAAGAAAAATGAAACAACCGAAGCTTAATAAGACATAAGTACCTCAAGTGAAGATGACATCACAGCTGTACGGGGATATTACTCTGATACAGATGCGAAATAGTTTAGTTTTAACGAAATCACTTCGAATTCATAAAGTGGTATGAATTTAACGCTAAAAGACTTTGAGTTCAAGCGAGTCTTAGGTGTAGGAGCGTTTGGAGCAGTCTGGCTAGTGTCTAAAAAATCTACAAAAGATGAATATGCTCTGAAAATCATCGATTGTTCATAATAAGTAACGTTTTTTCTGGGAAGTTAGTTACATTTTTTTTTTCAATAAAATACCTATTCTTACTCTATTTATGTGAATTTTTCTTTTTTTATCAAGATGGACCACAACTAAGAAGAAAACTTAAGAGCTGAGACCAATGTATTTGCGATTTTAACTGGCGATTATGTCGTAAAGGCGGTGTACTCTTTTAGCTTCGATAATTACTTATGTTTTGTTCTCGATTACATGAGTGGAGGCGATTTCGGGTAAATCTTGAGGAGTTATGGTCGTTTAGATGAACCTATTGTGAGATTCTACATTGCTGAGATAATCTTAGCTGTTGAATATCTGCACTCACAGAATATCATTCATCGTGATCTCAAGCCAGAGAATGTTCTCTTAGGCACGAATGGACACATAAAACTTGCTGATTTTGGACTTTCGGAAGTTGGCTTAGCAAATAAATTAACGTAAAGTCATTAATAAGACTACGAGGCAAACAAGAAGAAGTTCTTTGAAGGATTAAAACTGGACTTTTAAGCTGAAAGGAGTGAAAATGAGCCAACACTAAAAGTGTAGATCAAGCAAGCAGATAATTTGGCAGACCATGCTAATATGAGAAATCTAAACACTAAAGTACCAGCGGCTTAGAAGAAAAATAGAGTTGTAGGCACACCTGATTATATTCCACCTGAAGTCATTAATGGGATATCAACGAGCAATTAGTCCATTGATTGGTGGAGTCTAGGAGTGATTATCTATGAATTCATTGCTGGCATTCCGTAAGAAAAAAAAATCAAAAGAAAGAGAGAGAGAGAGAAAGAGATATTTTACTTACAAAAATGATCTCAAAATGACTTCATTTTTCTCATTAATAATCATTTAACTTAACAAATAGTCCGTTTAATGATGATTCTGTGGAGCTAATCTTTGAAAATATCAAAAAGGGACACATCGAATGGCCTGAAGTTGGTAAATTTTGCTTATTTTTTGAGATTTCTTTCATTCTTTGTTAAAAAACTTTAACTACTTCTTTTTAAATAACAATACAAGGATATGAAGAAGATGAAATGACACCAGAGGCACAAGATCTAGTCAAAAAACTATTGAATCCTGATTTTAAAAAGCGACTTGGTGCACAAGGCGTGAATGAAATCAAGCAGCATCCATTCTTCAAAGGTAAAACCAAAATTTAAAACACATTTTATCTTTTTAGATTTAGCAAATTAAGATAATTAATCTCTCATTTTTAATGTTTGTATTTTCTAAAATTCTATGATAAATTTAATTTATTAAGGGATCGAGTGGGATAAACTAAAGAAATAAAATGCTCCTCTTGTGTCTTACATTGAGCAAGAGAAGAACGATGCAGAGCCTGAACTCGAGAATCAACTAAAGAAAAAGGAATAGGAAAAAATAAAACTTCAAAATATGCTCAAGAAAAATCCAAACAGAAGATCAAGTGTGAATCTTCAAGGGATGCAAAGTTTATGGAGAGTGGATCTCTTGGCTTCAATGAATAATGAAGAAACAGAAAAAATTAAGAAAGAAACCCTTGAAAAACAAGCTGTAAAAAAGGAAAGAATGCAAAAATTATAGAGACTTGCAACTACACTAGTAGAGAGCAGTAAATCGGAAAAGATTCTGCCGAATTGATTTTTAAAAGAAAAAGTAAACTTAATAAACTAATTCTACAGATTCAGGATCTCAGAAAGTTAATAATAAATTGTGTTTGATATTTATTTCATGTTTAAATTGTTTAGTAGAATAGAGAAATCACATAATTAATAATCTTTAAGATGAGAATATGTTTAAATTCCTTTATGTGTGTAGCTGGGCGGATCAACTACTCGCTAAAATATACCAACACAAATATCAAATAGGGATTGTGGTGAAAATTAGCAAAAATCAAGGAAATCAAATCCAGAATCTTTGAGAAGGTTCGTGAGGGAACTTAAGCATTTCCAAACAAACGAGGGTACCGTTGTCGTGGATACTATTGTTGAGAACATTGAGATTCTTAAGAGCAGGTCCTTGTCTGACTCTAGCGAATTTATCGAAGACTGAACCGTGGCAAATGCAAACCTAGATTAAACGAGAATAAAATAGAATTAATATTATCGTATGAACAATCTGAGGTTTCTTAAGAAATCTTTGGAAAAAAAACAATTATTGATTTTATCCTCCTTACCCATCCTTTGTAGGCTCCGAGATATGGAATGGGGACGCATCCGAGATGTGTGCAAACAGCTGAGACAACAACGACCTTGGTGTTACCAGCATCGGTAAGAACGGCTTCAGTGCCAGCGTCAAGAAGAGTGTTCTTAGGATATTCATTCTCTTCCTTGACCTCGTTAGCAGTGATTCTTCTAATGAAGATAGGAGTACCATTCCAAACAAGCTACATGCATTCACCAGGGGGAAGAGCACCAATATCAACTTCAGAGTAAGTATCTCTTTCGTATCTCTTCCATCCATTAAGACGGCCAATAACACCCATAGCATAGAGTCTAGCGAAGGAGAGCAAACCACCGTAGTAGATAGCGTTCAATGTGTAGATTTGAGTACGACGGATATCAGTCTCGTGCTCGTTGTGTGCTCTAAAATATTAAACGAAAGTCGATAATCAAAATATTAATTTCACATTTCTCAAAAAGTTTTTTATCTTTAATAATAGTATCATCTCTCTTCCTCTAGTTTAGAGTTAAAATGTCTTTAATTAATTCTTTAATGAGGCATATGCGAATTTTTATATTTGTCTTTTTTGGATAATAATTACCTATTTTCTTCGAACCAGTTATCGATGTTGATCTTGAAATCGATGTGATCGCCAAAGTTGCCTGGACGAGAGGAAGTCACGAAGAATGTTGGCTTGTCTTCAACGAGATGACCCTTATTCAACTTCTTGCTGAGTCTCTGGTTGTATTCGCTGATCACACCAAAATTGAAAGCTCTCACTATTTTTTTACAAAGATTAGTCAGTTTTAAAATACAAAAAGAAATTCAAATATTGAATGAAATTCATTTTTATTTCTCTCTTTCTCCTTCGTTTTCAGCTATTTCTCATTTCTTTTTGACTTTCTGTTTGTGAAAATTTTAAAATTTTAAGTATCTATTGGGAAATGGATATTATGGAAGATTCTGTGAGAAATAAATTGCAAAAATAACCCATGTTTCGAGGAGCAGAAACAAATCCTCTATTCATTTTCTCCTTTCACAATTAGGTACTCCTACCCTTGACTCAACATTCTCCTTTTTATCTAAGATCTAAAATCTTACATGTTGCGAGTTGATTTCCGCAGGTGAGGAAACGATTTGCCGACTTTGAAATCATTTTGCTTTGTCCTTTGTTTTTTTTTTTAAATGGGGATATTATTTATCTTTGTAAATTATTTATTTTTATTTTTCACTTCCCTTTTATTTTTCTTTCTTTCTCCTCTTGTGCTTCCTCCGTTTAGTTTAATTTATTTCTGGCACGACGGCCGATAGGAAATTTCTATCTCTCTCTGATTTTGGGCTCTCTCTCTCTCTTTTTTTTTGAGTTGTTTTTTCTTCTGTGTTCATTTTGACAATGAAGAAAAAGATATTTTATTAAAACTAACAAGGAATCGACTAAGATTTGATTATCATTTTACATTGATATTGGAAACAATATTGAGGCTCATACAAATAAATAATTTCCTTATTCTTTTTCTTTTTCTTCATTTTTGTTTATCCTTTAAATTATTAACGATTCCTTTAGCTGCTGCCATTTTCTTTAACTCAGCTAATCCTTTGAATATATTTTTTTTCTTTCATAAAATCTCTTCTGATTCTAGATTGCTATCTGTGTCTGTTGAGTTTGTGTTGTTCAAGAAAAGATATTGATTTCCGAATGTATCGGGAAGTTAAAATTTCAATATTTTGAATTGCTCAAGTGTAATTGAATTTTCATCAGGCAAAGCAAGTTAACTCACAATGCTAGCTCCCACCCATACAAGTGTGCTAGGAGGATAGTTATGGTCAAAGAAACCTAAGTGTTCTTTCAAATAAGCTGCTGATTTGACTTCAGGATTATTATCAATTTAATAAATCAATTCTTATCGAAGTCTTGGTAAGAATCCTCTTGTCGAAACAGCTCCACCAGAGAGCACAATATTCTAGGATATTTTCACAGCAACTTCAGGAGCACACTATCCAAGACAACTCAAAATAGAAAATGCAATGTTTGGTTAGTCGTTGTTCATAATATCTCCGAATAATCCATCTGAGCAGCTAGAAGTTATCGTAGAGTAGCTTAATTTTATCTTAGACGGTTTTAAACTACCAGTAATATTCACAGGAACAGATATGACACTTTGCTTGAGTTTTGAAGCACTTTCTTCTGTTTTAGTATATTCTTCTTGCTGATTTTTCAGAAGGATCTTACAGTATTTAAATTTAATATCCTCCAAAGCTACAAAATCAATAGGAACTTCAGGTTGTTAATTATTGATGATGCTTTCAGAATTTACACTATTACTCACATTTCCAGCTGAACTTTGAAGAATTGTGCTCTCTGAACTGACGCTGGTATCCTTGTTGCTATTGTCGTCGATGATTCGATTCTTAAGATACTTATTCATGTTGTAACCCGATGCTTTAGATGAAACAAGTTTATTAAACAAAGGATATCCATCATAGATCGGTGTGACCTAAGTGTTGTAGTATCCACACTCGACTACAAGTCCTGACAATTATCCCGTCAAATACAATGGTAGACTGTTATTCAATAGGAATTAGACCTTCGAGATCTCAAATTACATCAGCAGTACGCTCGTTAAAGACTCATAAAATTTCCTGGGTATCAAGTAATTCTCGCAAATATAAATGATTTTTCCAGGGAGTTTCTGAATTAACTCAAAGAAAAACACTTCATGCAGAAATGTTTGGATCTTCATGTCAAGTCCTTGCTGACTCAAGCTGTCAGCCATGAATGGATCGCTTTCATTGGTTTTTGGAATATCGTCTTTGAATTCCCTGAAAATATCTCGAGGTGTGTGCAGAATCTTAATAGGTCCATTGTCTCCAGTGAATCCTATCTTCGTGTAAGCTACACCTATATCCAAGATAAGTCCATTCTTCTCTTTAAGTCTAATGCGATATTTGTCCATTTTTTTTAGAAAAATCTCAAGAAACAAATAATTTGACTATTTCTTAATATTTTCAATTTTGTTATTTTTTCATCAATATGAATTAACATTTCAAAAGAGAAAATATGTTTTACTTCCTATTTAAATTAAATCAGCATTCGTTTCCCTTGAATAGCAATACAATTTGATGATTTTGTTTTAATAGGAATTCAAAGAATTCTATTTCTAAACAAAACAACAATGAATGACACATTTAAACAAATAAATGTTATTTCAAAAACAATTTTAGATAAGTGAGATGCGATTTTGCAATATTTGAGTTTCTTCATCATTGAAAAATAATGATAACATCATTGGGATTTCTAAAAAAATATAATCTTCTTTTTTGTTCCTTTTTCTTTCATCATCATTATTTTCCTTCCCAAAATAGTCAATTTTTCAGCTCTTAAGATTTCACAAGCAACGATAATAATAATAATAGCCTTTGATATGTCTAGATTTATATCTCACAAGATACATAACTAATCAATAAATTAATTATTCCTTACTATCTCTCTCTCTCTTAGCTAGCAAAGATTCTTAATAATCTGTTAGCAGCTAGCAACCACCTTGCGATTGGATTGGACTGAGGCGGGAACATAATAATTTTGATTGATTTTTTGAAACAAGCAAACAACCAAAAACACAATAAATGATTGAAGAACCTTTAAATATATTTGGCGGAGGAGGCGCACATCAAGGGAAAAACATATCTACAACTAACCTCTTCAAGACACTCGCTGAACGTATGAATTATCCCCAAACAACTTGAAATAGATTTTCAAAAAAATATTCTCAACAATTTCAAATATCTTTCAGCAATTACAATCTATAAATTTCAAACCTGACATCACGAATTTGTTCGTGATTCCTAAAAGGTGATCAGCATTTGAAGGTTGGCTTCGAGAGTGAAAGTAAACTCTTATGGACGATCGAAAGTGACAAGAATACAGTGACGTTCTATGAGTTTCTTGAGGAAATGCTCCCAAATCTTCCAGTAGAATAAAAAAATATCAACTCATTTTTCAAAATATTTTCCAACAAAACCATTTCCATTCAGTTATTCCAATGTTCTGTATTTACCTTTATTTTAATGTAATTTCTTAGAGTTGCACATGCAAAGTTGCCAACATTGTCAATGCTGATAACGTCAAGATCATTAAAATGTAATAAATACTTTTAAAAAATAGATTATATTCATTTGGTTAAGCTAAAATCAAGCTTATCTGAATATGTTTATTGTGTGCATTCTCTGCTTTTAGGGATCATCGCAGATAGAATTACGCACTGATGTTCGATGATAAACAGTGCTATCTCTATCCTCTCTTCAATAAGACAATTCAAACACAACGAATATCCCTCCTTCAAGCTAATTCCAATTAGAATATCACTGCAGTCACTGATATCCTTGATATCGTACAAACAAATTACAACTTTTTATCAAAATTTCCTAGAATTCATTTCTTATTTTTAATCTTTTTCCTGAAGCTCTCATTGCATGCTGCATTTGCAATCACAAACGAAGGTGAAGTTCATCTTGTTTAAGTCTGCAAAAATACACTCTCACTCACATCCAGGGCACTTCCTTCGAATTCTCAATCTGTAAGTATCAAAATGTTGTTTCAAACCTGTTTTTTACTTTTTGAGATGCTCAAAATCACCTTTGCATTTTGACTGCAATAACTAACTTTTTCGTTAATTGCTTGTTTTCTAGGTCTTTGGGAAGCTCAGAAGGTTTGTCAGCACATTCACAGGAAAGCAAAAGGATTATTTTTCTAAAGTCCGCTGTGTGCGCTCGTAGAAATTACAAACAGGATGCTATTTAGAGCTTGCAGTGCTCTTCTAAGGAAAGATCTCAGTGCTTAGTTTAGTGTTAGAACTCATCAAAGGAGAGTTAAGAGTGTAGTAACAAAAAGTAAAACTAAAACAAGCAATAATATTTATTTTGTCAATAATAATGTTGTCCTTATTATTTGTTCGTAGGAATCGTTTTCAGAGATGGTAGCTGAGCTCATAGAAGAGAAGGAAGTTGATGTTTTGGATTTTTAAATGAATTACATCGAAGAACAGTTAGCTGTTTCATGTCTTTCAGTGATTTAAGCTAGTTCAAGCGAACCATCCCTTGTGTTTTCGTAGCTCTCAAATATCTGCAACTAAGATGCTCCACCTTAACTCATAAAATTTACACTTAAAGATTCAATACAGCATTCCCCATCGTCTCTGCATGGAAAACTTTATGATCCATCAAATGACTTGAGTAATTATCTGAAATCTTTGTTGAATAAAATAATTCTGTAAAAGTTATTTAATAATTATCTTAATTCAATTTACGCACAGGTTCAGTTTACTACATAGTCTACAATAATGGATTCTAGTAGATTGGTTGGGTGAATAGAAGAAATCGTACTGAACTAATCCATGACACTAAATACATCGATGATTTCGTTTATGTAAAATCAACTTTTAAAGATGCAATTGTTTGTTTATGAAATTTTCTTATAACAAAAGGGACTAGGTGGCATCTCAAAAGGACTTCACATAACAGCTATATATTTAGTTGAAAGGCTAGAAGGACTTACAGAAATCGCTTCAGTTAGAGTATGCAAACAATATATAATTTTAAAAAAAGAAAAAAAATTGATAATAAATAATAATGGGTGCTATTTTTGTTTTGTAGGCACCAGAAAAGTAGGAAGACATTACTAGGCTAAAAGGAGAGAGATTGGAAGGAGATAAAAACAGGAGAATAAGTGGTTAAAAGGATAATTTAGGATTATCTGCTGGATACAACAACAGTGAGTTGCTCTGCAATATTTTGACTATATTTCAACAAAATACTCGAATGGTAAAATAATAGTTTTTGTTAACTGATTAATTTGATCATCTGTTGCTTATCCTTTTCTTGTAGGAGATCAAATGTGCATGCTTGAATGAGTATGTAAATAGTCAATCGTTGAGTACCGCTGAATTATTGGATGCACTTCTCTTAATCCTTCAAGAAATGAAAACGGAAAAAACTAGAAATATTGTGCTCGCTGTAAATGCAAACTTCAATGAAACGAACAACAATAACAGTACTAATCTAAGCAGCAATCACACCAAAAACACTAACAACAACAATAAGCGTTATTCCAATTAGAAGTTATTCATTGAGAATGCTTTTTCGATTGAAAATGACATCGTGCAATATGAACTCAACAAAAAGCAACAAAAGTTAATTCATTTTAAGTAATTCATTGAATCCAGTGAATTAAATCATCTAAATGGCATTGATGCAGTCATTTCTTCTGCTAAATCAGCAATATTGAATACTTCCATTGCACAAGGTCTCAGGTAATTACAGTTATAAATGATTCCAGAAGGCTCAGAAATGGAATTATTCAGAGATTTAGCTGCTCGAACACTTATTTTTACTTAGCAGCCTCAACCATATACATCTCTTGATAGAATCTATGTGAACATGGATTAGATTCCTTATTTCCTTACAGCTGTGAATCAGTATCTCATTGATAATCTTCATCTTTTCAAAGCACAACATGAACTCTTAGTCTTACTCACTGTAAAGCAATCTTTTTATAATTCAAAGAAATGTTCATTTTCCATTTAAATTCTCATCATTTTACTTTCTTTAAACTAAATTATAACTTCCTTTATTTATTTTGATTTAAATCCCCCCCAAAGTTATGGAGTACTTCCTTGAATAGCATTGGTGAGATCATCCAAAAAGCTAATTTACAGCGATAACCAAACGAAGTTTAAGGATAAGTCGAAGAAACATTACTCACTGATGCGATGAAATTCTTAGAACTGTTACTGCTCGAATCAGCTGTCGATTTCTCTAGTCCTTCATAGGCAGTTTCGTAGTGCATCAAACAAATCAGTGATTTCTGCATTCGAGAAAGTGAAGCAGCATGCAGAAATTAAAATAAACAATCGATGAGCAATCTCATAATCGAAATGCTAGTCAAGAGAGAACTCCTTGAAGAAGCATTCACTGTTTCTAAAGATAATCATCTCTAGGAGAACATTTACTCACTGTATTTCAGGTTCAACTTGCATGTTGAATTCATAAAAGAATTCCTCAGCTTGAATTAATCAGAAATACCTAATTTTTTCAAGCAACTCATTGCATTTGAGAAATCTGAATTAAGCTAGATAGATCTCAACAATAAGAGTATCAGCTACCATTCTCGATTATTGAATGATTTCCCTGAGTTGAGTGAATATCTATTAATTGTACTGAAATAAGAAGAGTTTTATCATTTATATGTACTTTATTAAACACTTTAGAAGCCTATAGTAACTAATGAATTACTGTCCAATCAACTGATGACGAACGAATCTAATAACAGCAACGAACAACCTTAAAACTAGCAACTATAGCCTATTTACTTAAACTAAGCGATTATCCATAATATTAGTCATCTCCAATAACATTTGAATAACGCATAATCTCCACAGTAGAATACTTCTAATTTTTTGATTCTCGAATTGCAATCTAGATACTAACAAGCTAGCTCTGATTTCTTTATCCTTGCTAAGACTATTTCAGCATCTAAAGCATGTATAAAATATCGTTTTTTAAACAAATATCAATTCTTTTTCAATAGAATCAGAGGCTTAGAAAATCAACGATCTAGTAGATCTCTTTAAGCTTAACGCAACGCAAAAACATGGCGATTATGATCTCATGACACAAATGCTCTAGGAGATTCTCATTCTTCTCCTGAATTGTTACAATGCACCTTCTGTAAGAGAAAGATAAATTTGCAAAAGTAAAGTGGAATTATTATTTGTTTTTTGATGACATTTATCACAGACATAATCAAGACAATACAAGTCATTCCTCCAGGCATTGATTGAGACTTGCTAAGCATCATAGTTAAATCTACAAAGTAATAGAAAAATCTAACATAATTCCAAAAATAATTTCAATAATAATCCTATTTGAAATAAAATATGGTTATTCTTTTTTTTAAGTTTAATATCTTTCTTTCTTTTTATTAAAAATCAAGCAAAAATGCTGCAAGACATTGCAAACTCGGGTAGACTTTCTCTCAAGCCAGAGTTGAGAGTGAAGATATTAGAAGATCTTCAGAAGAATATCATTCGCTGAGATAAATAATTAAATTATCTTCAATTTTGGATATTATGTTACTTGCTAGTTTTGTGATGTAAAATATCAATCGAACTGTTTTTATGAAAGCTGAGCCATTTTATTTATGAATCAGAATCTAAAAGGAATGTACTTGATTAGAGAATCCTGAAATAGAATAGGAAAGCTCCAGAAAGAAATTCAACATTTGTGTTTGAAAAAAATCTATTTATCTGTTTGAGGAATTAATAAATCCAAAGATATTAGAGTTACACGGCATAGTAGAAAGAGCAACAAAGATTTAGGAGAATCAAAAATCAACAAATCTGGCAATTTTACCCAACTAATCAAGACTAGTTTGCGATAATCTACTTAAGTTGGTATCTTCTATATGTCACTTCATGTTGATCCAAACAATCTTGAGAGAGCGGCAGAGGTAACAAAGAGTTGGAATTCAAGAGCATGAGTTTTTTCCTCTCCTCCTTCATTTGGTTCATTGCTGAGAAATGTTTGTGCTAAATGACTTTGTGTTATCTTAGGCAATTCGAGAGATCCAATCTAGTCCTCATGCTAAGTTGATTTACCAAGGAATCATCGAAAAGGAGAAAGCTGCAGGATTCTCAAATCAAGCTGCGTTAGAGTAAAAATATCACAATAGATTTGCTACAAATCATTGAAAAAATGATTCTCATTCATAATTGAGATAACATTCTAATATATTATGTTGCTTTGCCCATTGAAGACGGGAGAAGACTGAGTTTCTAAAAGTCAAATCTGAAGAAGCTCGTAAAACAATGACCCATGAAAAAGAACAGAAGAAATAGCAAGAACTCTACAGAGATGAAGTTACTAGAAGGAGGTTCACTGATTAGCTCAGAGAGAAAGAAAAATAGCAAGATATCATCAACAAAAAGAATGTAAGGATAAGGGAGATTCGTTTAGTTTTTTTGTTCAAATTGTTACAACATTTTTTCTGTTTTTTCCCTTCTTTTTTTCCACAGGAAGAGTCCATTCAGAGATAGGAAGAAATCCGCATGTAGTCTATGAGGAAATAAATGAAAGAGTAATACAAATTAGAAGAGAAGAAAGCAGAGTTATTAGGCAAAGCAAAAGCGTTGGCCTACAGAGATAACTTCGATTTGCGAATGTAAGAGGTAGTCAAAAAAGAAGAACAAAGGCGATAAACTGCGAAAGAATTAGCTTCCATTACATTTGAGAGCTTCGCACACGGAGTAGAATACATCCATAACAACAAATCATTCGCGTTATCGATTGCATTGTACACATCATTGATCTCAGCTGCATTTTATTTATCTCGCTCATCGATTCATCTTGGGATAACTTTTCTACAACAACGTCTTGGGTAACCAACTTTAATCAGAGAAACATCACGTCCAACGGTCCGAAACTTCATGAAACAATCAAGATTTCGATTATTTGATCGATTTATCTCCTCAGATAAACGATAACTCAAGATTTTCTAAGATATTATTCTTCCAATTCACTTGGAACATTCCCTGTAATCGTTCAGTTTTTCGATCATCAACAAAAAGAGAAATCTAGTGCCTCTAAGAAACATGCTAATATATGGTCCACCAGGTACAGGAAAGACACTTTTTGCGAAGAAACTGGCTTATTCATCAGGAATGGATTTTGCTATTATGGCAGGAAGTGATATATTGCTCCTCTTAAGGAGAACGGTGTGGAATGCTAAACAAGGTATTTGATTGGGCGAATAAATCTTCCAGGGGTATGATTCTCTTTGTTGATGAAGGTGATGCTTTTTTCCGTAGCCGTGAAGACAATGGAATGAGTGAGAATGTCAGAAATTGCATAAACACATTCTTGTACCGAACAGGAACACCCAGTGAAAAAGTCATGTTCATCGTTGCTACAAATTACCCTTAAGTCATCGATAAAGCACTGAACGATAGAGTCGATAATTACATATTTTTCCCGTTACCAAATTAAGAAGAGCGATTCAGATTGTTGAATCTGTTTTTCAGTAAATATTTTGATACTCGATTTACATTCTTGCAATAACTGCACAATATCTGGAAAAGACCATCGAGTTTAATCTACCCTCCTAAAACAATCAAACAAGCAGTTGATATTAACGAAGAATTTATGCACTAAATAGCTCTGCAGACAGATGGTTTCTCTGGCAGAGAAGTTGAAAAATTTGTTGTAGCATGTCACAATTCAGCTTTTTTCTAAAAAGATCCTTCCATCGATAGGGCGACGATCTCAGGTGTCTTACATAACACGATTGCTGAGCATGTCACAAAGACTTCTTGGAAAAAATCACAATGAACAAAAATAATAAAAATATTCTTCAAGAATTAACTTGCATTTCTGCTTATATTTACATACATTATTCCCTATTTACATTGTAAAGCTACAATTAATCAGAATTATTCCTGGTCGGGAGTTAAACAAAAACATTCTTTAAATTAACTATCTTGAGGAATGCCTATGGGGAACTGCTTGTGAGAATAATAATATTTAACTCTGAAGTAATAATTAAAGCACACATAGGTTAAAAATGGGCGGTAAAGCAGAGAAAAAGATAAAATTACTTATTCTTGGAGAGTCCACAGTCGGCAAGACAGCTCTCCTCAATTGTTTTGCAGGAAAAGAATTCATACCTACTGGAGCTTCCACAGGTAGTTGCTTTTGGATCATATATTTTTGAAAAAAGCATGAACGATTTGCAGAGAATGATAACAATTTAAAGAAAAATTGTTAAAAACTTGGTTTAAATAGCTATTTTACATATTTTACAGCAAGAATTATGTTAAAACTAAGTTAGTAGTCGATCTAAGCATCCTAATTTGCTTATTTAAGCTAAAAAAAGAACTTTGCATTTATTGATTTTATTTGAACCAACTCAGCAATGGATTTGGCACTGAAGCAGATCACAATTTAGAATGTCTCCGTTAAATTGCAAGTTTGGGACACAGTCGGTTAAGAGAAATTCCGAAGCATCACATTCAATCTCTACAAGGATTCCTAAGGAATCATACTTGCTTTTGACTTAACAAATCCAAAGAGCTTTCAAACTCTGGAGAACTGGATGAAACTGATCAGCGAAAACATAAAATCAGGGTTTTAAATAGTGCTAGTTGGAACGAAATGCGATTTGATAGGCTAACAAGCGATTAAAAAAGAACAAATAGACGATTTTTTATCTCGCTTCGAGCATCGATTTGAATATTTTGAGACTAGTTCCTTATTGAAAGTTAATGTAGAAGAGAGTTTCCTTAATTTAGCTAAAAAGGTTTTCTAAGCTAACAAGGAATAATACATTCTTGATCTCGATGATGAGGATAACAAGCATAATAATGGGCAACCATCAATACTCTAACCTGATAACTACATTTAACCTTAGAAAAAGACTGAAGGGGGTTGTTGCAAGTCTTGAAAAACAGGAATTATGAAACAATATTCTACAACAACCATAAACAAAAATGAGTGATGTTTGATTCTATTTTAAGATTTGGAGCAAAAAAGGAATATTTTGAAGATTAGATAAGGAGGTAAAGTAAAGGTAGAAAGTGAGTTAGAAGAGTATGAATGTCTCTGATAGTATTATGGTTTTTGGTGCATTTAAATAGTATTATTATAGATTAAAGGAAAAATTGTTTATTTGATCTGAAAAAATAGCAATAGTTTGGGTTATTCAAAGCATTTTTGTATTCATTTTTGTATTTTTCTTAATTGTTTTCATAAACATTTTGTGAATATTACATATCTTTCAAGGATAAATATGATTTTTTTAAATGAATTTGAAACTAGTTTATCGTTTATTACTAGTAAATTGCTTTGATACTTTTAAATTTTTTTTAAAGAAATTATGAAGAGGGAAAACAAAGAAAAAACCTTAAAACAAAAGTGGACAGAAGCAAGTTTTGCAAATAATTCGCTTTGAAGGATGAATGTGGTAGAACCACACACATACTGTAACTTAATTATTACAGATAAGAAAGGAAAGTTTATGGATAAATTGATAATTCTCATGGTGATAGTGAGTGTGATAAAATTATAAAAAGGATATTTCGATTTCTGAGCTTGATTTTAGCTTGATTGTCTTTAATTTTTAAGTTCTACCACATTAATGAGATAAGAATTGCATAATGACATAGGTACATTTTTATAACGAATCAAAACAAAATATCAGACAGTGTTTATTTTTCGTTGTTCTGAGAATGAAAGAGTATTTAGATCAATTTTCCAACAAATTAGTGAAAAGAAAGAAGCAAACCACTAAATTTTTCTAGAAGATTATTTTTTCTTTGAGCTTTTCTGTTGTTTTGAGAAAGTCTTCAAAAAATTTAAAATAAACTGGTTGAAAATCAATTGGGAACGAATTATAAACAAGATAAATTATCTTTCAAGAGTTTGGAAGTTTTTGGGCAGTAAAATTTTAACTTTAAAAACCATTAGAGAGAGAGAGAGAGAGAGAAGAAATGAGAAATCAATTATAATATTTAAGAAAAAAATAATCTAAACTTACAAAAGCTCCCCCTCCAATAAATCAAGAAGACAATAAATCTAATATGAACAGCAGAAGTCTAATTGTATTATTACTCATAACATTAGTTGCTGCAAGAGGAAATTTTAGATAGAAATAGCCTCCAAATTAAGATCAAGCTCCTCCTCCACCTCCACCACCATTTAATGAAGGGCAAAGAATCTAATTTTTCGATGAAATCAAGAGACCAATTATCATCTAGGATGCTACAAAAAACAGTTAAAAAGCTATTAGCAATGTAAATGGAAATGAAGAAAGAGACTGGAAGGAAGTAAAGGCTTCATGGAAATCTAATCAAGTAGAAGCAGAGATAAAGCAGAAACTGATGCAAGAAAAGATTGATTTAAATGAGTTCTTTGAAAAGAAGCGAATCAATGATAAAGCAAGTCAAAACAACTTTAATCCAGATGAAAAAGAGGGCAATAAACCAGCTGAAGAATTCAATTTAAGAGAGGAACTTAGAGAAGCGAGAAGGAAACGAAGAGAAGATAGATGGTAAAAATGGTAAGAAAAAACTGAAGGAAAGAAGAAACATAGAGACGATTTATAGGATGACTTCCAGGAAAGAAATAATAATGGTCCAAATTAAGATCATCAACCATGAGATTTCTCTGCTGATTTGGATAAAGTCATCGCAAAAAACTTGATTAATTTATCTTTTTTTATTATTTTTTTACTCAAATAATTCTCTGACAAAAAAGTTGATTAATTTTGAAGTTTGATTGTGTTTTTTGTGTGTATTTTTTTATATTAAGTTCCTTAAGATTATCTCCTCTGAAAATAGATTACTTGCTTCTCCTTCTTAAATGAGAAAATAACAAACTAAAAACAAATGGAAGAGATAATAGATAAGATTATCCAAAATTATTATTAGTAATTGATTTTAAAAAATTGAAAAATGTAAGTAAATTCTTGAAGGGAAAATCCTTGGTTACATGTGTGATTGTGTGAAGATCCTCTATCAAAGAGGCAGTTTGATTTGTAGTGGTGCTAGATTTAATTTTGTGGGGGAGATGATTTTCTGAGAAATAATCGATAAGAGATAAGCTAAAGGTGTGAAAATGAATGTGGAATCTCAGCGAAAGAACATCATCGGATGGAATTAAATGGAGATAGCAGACATCCCACTGCAAGGTGTTGTTGGAGTTATAGAATATGATAACTCGTAGGTGTTATGCGTTGGCAGTTTAATTGGTGTAAGTACAGTCCTCTCCATTACAAATCTACCACTAAATATTCGAAATACATTATTGAAATTCAACAAATATCCGTTAAATTAAAACGGTTAAACAAGCGATGGCTCAGCATCTACCATGTCTATAGGATCACCTATTGTATCCTATTAACAAATGCCTTGTGTGAATGGCTATTATATTATTGCGTTTTAACTAGTTGAACCTCTTGGACTGTAAATTGGATATTTAGGTACACTCTGTTTTAAAACAATCTCATCATATCAAATGCTCAACCATAACACATCTGAAAATGCTTCTTAGCTTATTATCCCTTTCGTACCTTAAGCGTAATATTCATTCTCCGATATTTGTGATGATCTCATGATTATTCCTCGCAATGATTTAAATGTTAAATTTGAATTCCTTGGCCTTCCTGTGATAACCAGAGATCCTGTAATGGGAGCAGTTATTATTGGCTTGATTGTGAAGGCATCACATACATTGTTCCAAGCAATTACGCTCCGCCCAAGGAACATCGATTTCCTTCAAGATTGCATTGAAGGGAAATAATATCGCTCAAATGCGTGTAATCAAGACATTTTTTGAAATTTCTTCTTCTGATTTTTTTTGACTAACTTTTTCCAAAAACTAGATGAGGAAGATAGGTTAAGTCATTAACTAGACAGACTAACATGGAAAGAGATACATGAACCTGATAATAACAACAATAATAGCAGTGCTCACAACGATGGAATCTACTCCGTCTGTCGTCTCAACTTCTGTACCATTGCAACAAGTTCAGTCGATAAAACATTGAGTATCTGGTAAGAAGGGGAAAGCAATAATGATCATAACAATCTCCAATGTTCTATTTAAATCGAGGGTTGCTGTAGGGATCTAACTTCACTGTAGCCTGGCATGATGCTTGGAACAAATGAAAATAAAGTACTCTTAATGGAATACAATAGTTTGTACTAGTTAGAAATTATTGGAGGAGTAACTTGCAGGCATAAATTATATAGTCTGCTGATTCTACCAAAGCAGCATAGAATTCTCGCAGGTGATTGCTACGGAAACATTACTGCGATTCGGCATGAGTTACCGCTATCAAGCTTCCAAAATGGTTACTTCAGTGAGTCAAATAATTAACAATTTCTGAGCATCGAAAGTTGGATTCAAAGTTCTTAGAATAATGGTGATAATCAACAGGAAAACACCGAAAACACCCGAGGAACACCCGAACTCAACTGCTACGACGATTACGGCCACAAGGGAAGTGTGAATGCAATGCACTCACCTTCGGATATGAATTTAAAAGTATTTTTCTCAGGAGGTGAATTCGGTGAGATAAAAATGTGGAACACAGATACGCTGCAATTTATGGGGTAGTTCTATGGGCACCAACCATAAAAGAGTGTGTACTTCCTTGAAACCATAGCCTTAAACAATTCTAAGTCTATATAAAGCTTATCACTGATATAATCTGCATCTGTATTATCTTCCACCAGAAAATGTGGATTTTAGTTAATCTCTGGTGGAAGTGATAGGACAGTTCGAATATGGGATATTGATAACTTCAGCTAATTGAGATAGATTGACCTTGCTAATCCGTTGTATGCGGCAGCTAAGATAAATTAATTTGAGTTGATATTCGGGTAGGATAACTAACTTGCAATTCTTGACATTGAACAAGGTACTCTTGCATAACCATAAGTGATCGCTCACTAAGCAAGAATCAATGCTGTGTGTAAACTCTCAGCAACTTCGTTTGCTTCAGCGGATATTCAAGGATCACTGAGAATATGGTAGATTAAAGAGTAATAAGATTTAGAGGAACAATAAGTTTAGCAAGAAAAAATGAGAAATCACTCTTGGATGACTAGGAAAGAAGATAGCACTGGTTCTGGTAGTTCTCCAAGGGATTATCTTCAATCACACGATAGTGTTGTTGTTGGTGATAAGAATGGCAATAATGTCCGATAAATAAAGCCTAGACCTCGAGTGTTGACTGCTGGGTTCTTGAATAATTCCAAACAAACTACAAATAACTCACAAAATAATGATAATTCATTAGAATTAAGTACAAAACCTTCCGATAATTCTAGATTCAATGACAAATCACCATTATCTTATAAACGACTCTCAGACATTGCTGTAGTTATACCTGTAAACTCTGCGAATGGAGCATCTCCATAGATCAATAATAAATCTTCTTCTTCCTGCACACCGAAAGCAATTTCGAAATAACAAATGAATAATTAACTACCTTACTCTTTCTCATAGCAATAGCCAAAAGCAGAAACAGCAACAGCAGCGATAACACCACCTAAGAGAATATTAAATAAACTGAGTAACGTATCTTCTTCGAATAAATCTTCCTTCACTGATAGACCTTTGAATAATAGTATAATTGCTAATTCCAAACTAGCATTCACTGATAGACCAGTCAACTATTATGATATTAATGATAATCTAAACAATCAGGATCTTGGAAGAGGCGGCTAGATTTAGAACAATCAATAGGTTCTTACTCCTGTGTAAACAGTCACACCAGATACCACCAATAAGCAGTTTTATTTTTCTTAAGATACTGCTGATAAACCAACATAACAGAAAATAACAACAACAGCTAGTATAACAGCAGGCATAACACCACTAGTATTTACTAATGAATTACCCTAGAATAATACCTATCCAAACTATAATTCTCGATAAAGTTTAAGTAGTTACATGGGTAGCAATCCAGGCAGCAGCTATGAAGGATTGTTAAAACAATTTGATGAGAATGATAAATACTAAGTGATTTATTCACGTAAAATATGCAACAGTACGAGTAGTAATAGCTTATCCCCTTATGCATCATCCAAAACGTAAGGGTAGTAGCAGTAGTATTAAAGTAATTACAACTCCAAAAAATATCCACAAGGGAATAATCGTCATTAGAATTATGATTAATAGTAGTAGTCACAAGGAAATACAAAGGAGCACTTGGAAATCAAGACAACTAGTGATATGCTTGATTTCTAGAAGGATGTGAGTAATAATCAGTTCGATATGTATTCTTAGAAGAGCACAACAAATACACTCTAGACACTAAGCAGTCCTAACGAAGAATAATTTAGGATTAGATAAATGAGTCAAATATAGTAATAATAATAAGTGAATTCTAAATAATAGCCATAGTAGGTGTAGGCCTAGCTCGGTACTCAAATGCATGGAGATTACAAGAATTGTACCTGTTGTGCTGAATATCGCGCTTAGATTTCGAAATTAGAACAAGAGAACAACGACTTAAGGGAGAAATTAAAAGATAGCAAGTCGCATAATGTGAAATATTAATCTTAGATTAAGTAATTATTGAAGAGCTTAGAATAGTCCGAAGCGGAAAGAGAAGAGAATTTAGAGTAATTGAAAATCATTGCTCCAGAACTAAAAAAATATGCAGAAATAGCATAGGATATTACACAGAAAAATTAGTAATAAGCTGCAGTAATAAGAGCATAAAAGACGTATATTGAATAGCTTCAAAGCAGCTAGGCAGAGAAAATCAGGTAGATTGTTGAGGAAGATAAGGATAATCATAAGGACGAGAATAATAATAATACGAATAGCATCTAAGGGAATTAAAAGCAAGATGCATTAACTAACAGACAACAGCAATAGCAAAATAAGTTATTGAGTTCTGATGCATTAGAAAGTGTTAACTCTATCCAAATAGACAACAAGGTTGATAAATATAATAAACCAGGTATTAATGAATAGGATTTATCTCCAAAACCATATGCAATGAATGAAAATAAATACCTTGAGCATCCTAAAGCACTTCCTATCATCCAAGCTAAGTCTCCTTCTCCTTCCAGTGAAAATCCCATACTTGAGTAGACTCCAGTACCATCTTAACCTCCAATATCTGCTTACCATGAACACTATCCAAATAACTAAATAAACACAGGTACTAGCACTTCTAATCTCCTTCTAGATAGTTTTGGTAGCTCTTAACATAAAGGCAGCTATTTCATAAATACAGGTAGAAGTAATAATAACAACAAAAATAATTCTGTGTTGATGTCTCGAGAGTAAGTTATGATGGAGCTCCGCATTGTTCAAGAAGAAGCGCTGATTATATAGAAGGAAATCAAGCATTTGAAATTCAAAGCGAGTATCTGTGAAGACGAGGAGGAAATTCTTGTTTTGTTGGATTAGCTGTAGAAAGTTAATTCGAAATATGAGCAAGCAAATTAGTCCATTACAGAGCTTAAATCCCTATATGGATTTCTTTGAGGTAGTTGCTAGGGACAGATACATGATGAGATGGAGGGTACATCATATATGGATGCAAATGCTATTTTTTCAATTAAAGGCAGCTTCTAGAATTTTAAAATAAAATGTATTAGAATTTATATTTCTTAGTTATGTATGTAGATGCTAATAATATTGTAAGAGTTGCTGAGTTATTTGATGGGTTTATTACCAAAAAGCAGCGAACAATTTATTTTTAAATAGATTATTAAGAGAATCAGCTGGCAACTAGAGAGGCTAGTGTGTCAAAAATTAATGAAAGTTTGTAATAAGTTTAAACTGATCGTGCTTAGATAGTAAAAGAGCTAAGAGCAGCCATGATAAATTGAACAAACAATGAGAAATAAGCAAGGACATGAGGGAAAAGGAGAAGGAAATAGGGAAGGATTGTAAATTAATACAGTAATAATTGAAATTAAGAGAAAATAAATTAAAGTGCGTTTTTAGATCCATAGGAAGGTATCATCAAATTTGCCCCCCTCCTGGTTTAAGGTTGCTTTTGTAGTCTTCTATCTTCTTGATATCTTCATTTAGAAGTTTTGAGGAATTATGCAATGTATTTGTTTTGGATTAGCACACTCGGTGGTAGAATATCTAAAAGTATCTTCGCTTTGAAAGTGCTTTCGTTGATTGAATCATAGTATTTCCTCCATCCAATTAGATAGAGTGCCAATAAAAATATGATTTCTATTATGAATAAGACCAATATTATTATCTCATAATGGCTGTAGAGCAACGAACTTTATCGCTAGAAAAAAGTAAAAGCATAATCTGCTATTCTCGTAAGTTCTGCTTTGAACAGCAGACTATTGTACCCGTTGATCTACTAGTTAAACTGATCATATCCGTGTTTATAAATTATCGGATCAGCAGAAGATGCGAAAATACTGTTTTCTTCGAATAATCCGTAGAATTTATCAAGTCCATTAAAATAGCCTTACGTTAGTATCCCTTTTCCAGCTGATAAACATCGAGTATAATTGAAATCTCCACTTTAATATTCAGGGAATTTCTTGATTACATCACAGGCATTCAGTTCAAGGATCCCAACGATGAATTCAGTGAATGAATGGATATTGTAAATATTTAATATTTCAGTAGCTTCCAGAGAATCTTTGATTCTTTTCATTGTTGGAGTGATTTGAGAAACTAAATCACTGAATAAATCTCGATAATCCTATGCCGGCAAGGACGAATACTAAGGAAGAAGGTTACCCACTGCGACACCTTATCTTGCTCGTAGACAGTTTATTATCAGAAAATATGCCTCCGAGAAAGCATCTGTGGATAATTAAATAAATAATTAATAAAAAAAATGCCTTAAGTTTATGATCAAAATCAAGGGAGGAGATAGAATTGTAATTTATAATGTACGATTGAAGGCATAGATGTACTGAGAGTTGTCGATGAACTTCGAAGCTAAGAAGTAATTCGCTGAGGGATACGCAATAATCAGCCCAAATAATATTACCATAGCAATAGCTAGTTTTTTCATTGAGAAATTGACTCTTTGTACTCGAGAGATGTTCCCTTTCTTCGTTATGGTAACAATTTACTAACCAGCATGGAGAGATTGATCATCTTTGATTATGCTGTTAAACGCATAGAGAGAGCTACGATTCTAAGCTGTGATTTTGCTATGTTTCTTTTTATTTTGACTATTCGACCTGGATAACTATTTCTTTTGATTTTTATAGTTGTCTTACGCTTATTTAATAAATTTATCAAGTTTTTGCAACTCTTCTTTGAGGAACAGCACATCTAGAGTTGAAAATAACTCATGGATATCTTGAATTAACTTATGGATCAACATAGCAATGGGAATTAAAGAACCTAGAAAGACGAAGGAAATCGCTAATACTATGAAAAACTATGTCTATCCTTAAGTCAAAATCGAGCTAAGCTAGTCCTTGAAATCCATATTTTGTTTCTCAACAATGTCAGTGAGTTTAGCGTTAATCATTGGGTAGTTGTTCTCTCCAGTGAATCGAAATACTCCGTAGTTATCTAAACCTTCCACAAAATGAAAGATACCCACGAATTACTTTAGAAATGAAGCAAACATCGTCTCCGTGAAATTAGAGCGCTTCGTTAATGAATTCTAGAAAAGATACTAGGAAACATCTTGGCTGTTGATCATATTGAAAACTTAAATATCAGTCTACGTGTTGTTGTAAATGTATCTCATAATATCCTTGCTTAAAATAACTCTTGATTCTAATAGGGAGTCAATTAATGCATCAAAAGCTTAGTTAGTAGCAAGATCGCTAATCAAAAAGAGTCCGTTTGATTACTACAGCTTAATGTTGTATTCACTGTAAGCTTGACTTATGTGGATATTTACTTTGTAAAGCCAATTTATCTACTCGAAATTTCTTTCTTGTAATGTCATCTTGGAGTAGAAATTTAAGAATCCGACAATTGACAGAATTATTATGATGATTATGGAGATTAAACCTAATAAGTTAATGACTTTAAGCTTCACGATATTCATTTCCTTATTGATAGATTAGATTAACTGTCTGAAAGAAAGAAGAAGAAACAAAAACAAATTATAATAATGGAAAAGTGTTTTGAAATGATTTCTAAAAATTATAAAAAAGCTACTTTTCGGTGTGTGAAACTGTAACTGGGTTTGAATGGGCATGGTCTTCAGTGTATTGTTTTTGATTTTCGAGATCTTCATCGTTAATATTCTTAAGATGATTGTCATTTTCATCAGAGTTACCCTCTTGTTCGTTATTTTAGAAGATCTCAATGTTTTAGCTGTCTTCCTCAGATTCTTCGTTGATGGATTGGTTGTCATTGGAGCCAATAGAACCAAGTATTTTCTTTGTTTTCCTATCTGAACTATCTTTTTCTGTTTCTTTTTTATTTTCTGTGGATATTTTAACAAGTGAGTTAGATGTTTATGATGTGTATTACCTAGAACTATCACTTCCTAGCATTGTTCGTGTAGTATTCGTCCCTGAAGGACCTTCAATGATTGAGGTTTATTTTCGGAAAGTTTCTTTTATTTTATTCCAGTGGAAATATTACTCAGCTCCTGGGAGTTTAGAAGGCTGTGATTTTTACTTATCAAAAGAAGCAGCAGCAACAGCTCTATTGCTACTGTGATTACTGTCTATTATTGTTTTCCCTTGAAAGCAAATGTTCTTTGGATACTCAAGAGACTTGAATTTACCAAAGAAACTATTATTTTCGAACTCTTTTTTTTAAATGTTGTTGTCATTATTAGCAAATTTGGATTTCGCTCGATTTAAAGTATGATGTGGGCTATTATCTTAGGATCCTTGCCCTTCAAGTTGATTCTGAAACAATGCATTTCTGAAATATGAAGGTGTAATTGAAGGCAGAATTCTCTTAGAACTCCCTTCATTTTTATCTTCTGAAGATTCTCCACTGAAATATTTAGAGAATTATGTCTTCTCCTAGGGCGCATCTCCTCTTCTATTTAGTTCTTCTTTTTCAAGCTACTCCGATTGCTCCGCTGATTTAATGTAATTTTAGAAATTCTCAAGCACCTAATCATTTTCCAGATAAAATTAAGTTTCTTCTAATTGTTTTCTGAGATTCTCTATTGCTTTCCTTTTCAAAGATTCTTTGACAATTTTCCTTGCTTTTTCGATGAAAACAAGAGTGTAGTCTTAGAATTCGTTTTTTATTTTGCTTATTTTCAAGTCAACGATGAACAGCTCTCTGTTTTAGATCTTGCGAAAGTAATTCTAATCTAAAAAACTATCTTATTTTTGACCTTCAATTCGATTTTATATTTTTATCAGCAACGTTGTGAGAATTCCATCTGTCAGCTAAGTTGCCAAGAACATCACCAACGAAGGTAATGTGCTACTTAAGTTATAGTACTGCAAATCATGAACTACATTGAAATCATTGTAAATATACTGCTTGAATTCCTTACTAACAGCCTCAACTTAAAATCGTTTATTGATTATTATCGAAACTGTTTAATCTAATATTGGCCGAACCCATATGAGCGCTGAAAATTCCTGCGCGTTTAAAGCATGTGTTTGAGCCTTTACTTCAAGCTTTAGTGCAAATCCACTTTGAGTTTTCACGATTATTTCGTTGAAATCAACAAGTTGGTTGAAAGTTTACAGCAAATGGTAGACTTTGTTTATGACTGCTTCTTTGTTGTTATCGCTTTTTGCATTTTGAAGTAGCATGCAAGCAGGTAGATATTATTAAATTTTCTAGCCTATTATTGATAAGTCTGATGCTAAGCCAAAAATCGACGCAAAATTGCAAGATACTCTCTTGATAACCCCGAAATTCTCATTTAAGAGGCTAACCTAAGCAATACAGCTGTCAGGGCTGTATAATTACCCTAGATTACTCCTCCAGATATGTTTTTCCAGACGTTTTTTCGAGCAAAGTTTATGCATAGAATAATTCGGCGATAAAAATTCATCGACTAATAAGCAGATTTAGCGCAATTCAAATGAATGAGCATTGCCATTTTTCAAAGCATGTCTGATATTTGATAAAATCTTCTCTCTGCTTTCTCGAAATTAACTTAACGTTGCAGATGATTTTTTGAGATCAACATCTGATTGGGCTAAGATAATTATTGCAGTTCTACGAAGCTAAACACATAAATAGAACGATTTACTCAATTCCTTCATTTATTCTTCAAACTCTAGCACTGTAATTAACTAGATTCTCTTATTATCTCCTTTTAGCTCTTCTTTTTTATGAATCTACTCAGCTAAGGAGAGTATTGCATTTAATTGTTATTATATTTTCCAATTCGATATTGTCCTCAAATCTCGACTAATTTTAGCTAATTCAGCATAAACAACATTTGTTGTATCCGAACATACCAGTAAATATGTGAGAAATAGAAGTCTTTCACTGAATTTTAGTATTCCACTCTCAAACAAGCGCTTGAGTGATAATGCAATGTATTATTTTATTAGTTGTGTGCTCTGAAAATCGCTGAATAAATGGATTTTTTCTTTGATCATCTTCTGATTGTTAAATGTCTAAGAAACAAATAACCAATAATTGCCAAAACTGTAGTAATTGTCATTTTAAGAATTACAACTCTAAAAATAAACTTGTTTTTTTGTTAAATCTCAATATTTCAATCACCTAAATAATCATAGTACCTTTGAAAGAGCATCTAGGTTTAGATTGATATCCATAATTTCACCTTCTTCTCCATGATGGCTTCTAGCTTTCAATTCAGCTAATTACTAAGATAACTTACTTAATATTGGCTCATTTTTGGTTTCTGAGCCGTAAATGAAAGAGTTCTTTGAGAGCAGATACCGCCAGGCAACATCTAGATTTCTTATCTTATTTGACGCAATGAAATGCATAAAAAAGAAATCATATTTATCATTGCCTTCAGTAAAGCAAGAAGTTGTTTTATCACCTTCAAGTTCTACACACGAATCAACAAGAATAAACTCAAAGTAGTTGCTCATTATTTCAGTTGTCAACCTGTAAGAGAAGGGGATCATCATGATCAAACTCACAAAGTATATTTTTTGAAATGAAAAACTAAGAAGTGCTGACAGAGAGCAGAACGCAAAGAGCGTATTGAAAATTTTAAGCCCAATTTGCAGAATATTAACTCTTCTTTAATTGAAGGCATGATACCTGATGTGAGCTAGAATACTAATAATCCCAATTCCTATGCAAATACTAGAATGAATCTCTTCCTAAAAAAAGCTATTCGAAATTACTAGCATCGTTTCCAAACCTAATTATGAGATATTCCAAGAACTGTCGTGTTTGCTGAGTGCATCGTTGGTATTTTAAAGGTCAATAGAGTAATCTTCTGAGACACAAAGTATTCCTTTTGGGGAAAAATAGGTAAAAATAAGTAGAAAAAGAGGAGTAAGCATAAGAGAGTTTTTGAGTTTTTTATAATAAAAAAGCAAATTTACCAAGGAGAATAGTTGGACCAATATTGAGGTAGCCAATAAAAGGGAAGCTGTTATTACTTATTTTCGAATAATTAAGACTGAAGAACAATTGTGGTATAAACAGCAAATACTCATATGACTACATAAACCAAGAAACTATCTGCATGCCCACAATTCCTTGGTTGTAAATCCTCTCTTTGAGTACAGCGACTACCAAAAAGAAAGCTATTGCTAATACATTGAGGCTTAAAAAAAAGATATCCAGGATAATTATGACATCCTCATTTGTGGAAGACAAAAAACAAAAGTATTTTGTGAATTCATCGGACTGCAATGTCTCGTTAAGAAACTATAGAGTTTTGCTTTGAAAGTGAAGTTGCATGATGAACCATTACTTAATCACAAAGAGACAGAAATTCAGTATGTGCCCTCGAGAAAAAGCTCTTATTATCCTAGGGAAAGTAACTACGTAGAATTCCTAAGCAAATTTAAGTAGAAATCTTGCTTAATTTGAAGACGCTTTTGTTTCATTAGGCAGCGTCTTCATTTTGTTTGATTTATTCTGTTTCTTTCGCAGAATTTGGCTAGCTTTTTCTGCAGTAGTTTGTTTGGAAGATCCCCGATTTCTGAAAAATTAAACGAGTATTAATCAACATTCACTGAAGATTATCACTTGTAATCTCAAAAAAGCATATTTAAAATTAGGTAGGAAATTTATGACTTAACTTGAGATAAATTCTTGGCTGATAAAAAAGTAAAGTGAATTTCCACTCTGTTTCTACATAAGTGTAAACCAAGTATAAAATTTTATTAATTTCTTAGCGATTTCAGTTATCCTAAGAAAAATTATTCAAAAACAAAGCCTTAATTTTCATTTCAAATAATTTTAAATTTCCAGAGAAGAATCTGTTGGTGTTGCAGTTCTTGTTTGAATTTTAAACATTTAGTCAAACTTAAAGAAATAATTTATGTTCTTTGTTTGAGTTAAGTAATCAATCACTACCAACCTTATTGCCTCATTTTTAATACATCATTTGTCATAGAACATAAAGTAACTTTAACTAATTAGCTTAAGAAGTTATTTTCCTTTTTGTGTATATTATTTGCTGAAAAAAATAAAAGAAAGCTATTTTATGATCTTGATTTCAAATTAAGGTTTTTAAGAAGGAAATGAATTTTGATGAAAAAATAGTAAATATTTTTACACATTCGTGTGTTAAAAAGAATATTCTGTAGATTAAGGTAATATTATATTTCAAGCTGATATGCTTTTTACTTCAAAATCAAGAAACCAAGAGATAAAATTACAAATCCAAAAAAGATACCAAAAAAGTTTATCAAGATAAGTTTGGTTAAGAGTTGCCCCAAAAAAAAAGATAAACATAATATGATTATTGAAACTATTTGAAAAATGAATTTTGCAAAATCTTAGTAGAAAGAAATTCAAGTCATGTAGGCTGAAAGCCAGTCCCAGCTATTCATTAATAATTTTGTCAAGAATTGTTTTGTATCAAAAGCATGAAGATTATTAGCCATATGATTTAGAGGATAATGAAAGACAGAGATGTATTCTATGAAAGTAAAATGTGCAAGAGTAAGTAAAAAAAGAGAAAAAAGAAGTAAACTAATAGAGTAAGATGGATAGATTGAAAAAAAATTGAAAAATACAAATAACTGATTACTGATTACAAATTGTTTCTTTCATCTTAATTTAAAGAGAAAAAAAATATTTTTTGTTCTAGGGACATTGAGTAATTTAACTTTGCTCCTCTCCCCCTTTGCCCCAGTTCTGAATGATGAAATGATATTCATTCTTATTTAAAGCTAATTTTTTTTAATCAATTAGACTATCTCTAAGCCAAAAATTATTTAAAATTGTTTAAGATCCTTTCAAAAGATTACAAACAAGATTTTATCAGAATATTTTGTTAGTAAAAATCCTCTTAATTATTAGACTAGACTTCTTCAAACATTTATTATGAAAATTTTAAGAGAAATCAGCTCATTTATTTTCATATTTACTTGATAGACTAGAGCTAAATGCAATTATTTTTTAATTCAAAATATTTCCTGTACAATCTCTAAGCAGACACAGGACATTGTCATAAATTAGTTATTAATATCAATGAACATTAATTATTTTCTCATAATCCTTGTTCAGCTGCAAATTATTCTTTTCTTCAGACAGCTTATAAATTATTTATCAGATGAAAAGAGGGTAATTCTCATCAATTGTGTTTTTTTTAAGAAAAATAAAGAAAATTAGTGGCGGATTAACACTTTCTTAAGCAGAATTTAAGAATGGGAAATAAAGGAGCAACAGCAAAATCGACAGGCAAAGGGTTGAAGACTTAACAGCCTCTACCAAGAAACATCGCTTCACTGTACGGTCCAAAGCCACCCGCATCAGAGAATAATTTGAGTGATCAATCTGGTTTCTCTTCTGTATCCTCAGTGTCCACTAGCATACTCGGAAATAAATTAGATGACGATGGAGATAATGATAGGATATAGCTGAGGCTCTCCAGAGTACACAGATGCGTAAAATAAGCTAGAATTATTCATAGAAATAGTTAGACAATTATTTTGGTTTAAATATAAAATTCAACAGCGCAGAAGTGATGGATTTCAAAACCATGAAAGCGAAGAATCACTTGCTTCAGCGATACGAAATGTCACGAAATTTATAGATACATTCTCCTCAGTTAATGTAAATGATTTTTTTAGATTGAAGTGATGGTTTTAAGGCATCCAAAGCCAAAATATCGCCTCTAACTTATTTGTAATGCTTGTTGTTTCTTTTCATAGGTTGGAACTTGTTTGCTTGAATCGAGCAATTTATCTGCTTTCCTCCATGAAAATACACTGGAATTAACCAAGAAATAATCTCTCATCGAAGAACTTTTGCAAGATCAAGGAACAGAAAATAAAAGCAAATAAACGAATTCAGAAGAAAAACATTTAGAAGCAGGAGATAAGAGTGCAAGTAAATGTGATGTTAATTAAAGAAAATAAGAAGATAAAGACTAAGAAATAGATAAAACTAGTGAGCCAAAAACGATAAAAGAAGATTAAGCTGATTAACTCAGTGATTAAGAGCCAACTGATGTATCGACTAGGCCAACAGCTTGTTTTAGAAATCAAGAACATATGTCCTTCGCTCCTTTTGCTAAATAATAGAATACTAGGGAAACATTTGGAGGTGTTGGAGGAATACAAGTTCCTGCTCTAGAGGATAAAGAAAGTTTAGAAAAAGAAGATGAAGACGATGATGATGATTTTGTCCCTTGTAGATAGACAGCTAATTTCGGGAGTATTGAAAGATTAAATCAACGAAAGCAATAAGAAAAAATAAAAGCATTCGAAAGATTAAATTAGCCACTAAACGAAAGTGAAATCAAAGAAGATGATAATGAAGATGAAGGTAGAGATGAGGGTAATGTAGATTACGGCAAAGATATTGATGGCGCTGACAATTATAATTACTAAAATGAATAATACTACAATGATAACAATAATTATGAAGAAGAAGATGAAGAATATTCTGAACCAATTTATTTGAAGATAGATTTATCTGCATAAACAAAGAAGAAAAGAGATATCGCAGGTATTAAAGACATTAATCAAAATAGTTTGTAAAGCAATTCGCAGAGAGTATTTGATGAAACAATCGAAAGATCCTTGCAAGAAGATGAAAATCTATTGGAAGATACAGAAAATAAAGAAGAATAAGAATTTTAACTGCATGAATCAGAAATCTAATAATAATCTGAATAAGAACAAGGTCGATAACAGACCTAGCAACAACAAGAACCTTCATAATAAATCGAATAATAAAAATAATAAAAGAGTGCCATGGATTAGCAAAACTTGAAAGACTTAAAGAAAACATCCAATATTCAAAAAATTGAGAAAGTTGAGGGAAATAAATTCTCACCTAAAAATAGCAAATCACCTACAGGAGCGCTCAAAAGAAAGGAGTAGGATCAAAAAGAAGAAGTTTAAGTAAAATAAGTGTTTCTGTAGAATACCATAAAAGGGACTAAAAGAAGCGTAACACCAAATGTTAAAAGTAGTACCACCAATTCAACGATACATGTTAATTCAAAAAGTAAATCGCCATTAAGAAGCGAAATTTCAAGAGATCACGAAGACATAAAGAAAGATCAAGTGAAGGAGAAGAAGAAAGTAATAATGAAGTCTAACTCATTCTCAATCATTAAGACAATTAAAACTAAACCAATTGAATTGGAAAAAAAGGAAAACAAAAAAGATGTAGTAAATTTTACTACTAGCAGCTAAAAGGATAAAAATGCATCAAATAAGATAAATCTTGGGTAGAATGAATTAGCCACGAAATAAAGCCACCTACAGCAAGGATAAGTAGATGACAAGAAAGCATCTTTCAGGGAAACTGTGGATGCTTTAGATGATCAAATGGATGAGTTACTTAACTAAATTTATGGCGATCTTTCAAATGTTAAAGCGAAAATTCAAAAAGATTCAAAATTATCTCCTAGCCCAAGTAAAAAGATCCTAGACACAAAAAAGCCAGCTAATTTATGAGCCTGTTTTAAACAAAAAATATTTTTTTTTTTTGTCAATAATAGTTTTTTGTGTGTAGCTAAGTGTCTTAGAAGTCTTTTGTTTGTTATTATTGTAACTTTTTCTGCCTATTTTTTGCTCATTTTTATGTAATTTTCTAATACTTCTTCCATTCAATTCTCATAAAGATCATACAGGACTTGTTAAGGATTAACTGTCATGTACTCAGCAATCCATTTTCTATATCCACAAATCTAGATTTAATTCGCTATGAAAAAGTGAATTGCATCTTAAGTTCGCTAACGCAGTGCAATTTTAGAAACTAAATGATTTACAGTGCCTTATCTTAACAGCTATTCTATGATATATTAATTGAGCTTATCAGCAAACTCTTTCGTCTAGCTTCTTTATCCTGTTAGCGAAATCTATCTGAAAGGTGTTACTTTATTTGTTTTTATCATCTTGAGGAATGCATCACCGAAGTTATTAGAATTCAGTGTCACCTATTCGCCAATCATCTCGAAGATGTCATCACCAATGGACACTTAGACTTACCTGCAGTCATCGAATTTATGTTGAACTAATCGAATCAAATTAGTTTAAAAGTCTTCAGTGGAATTGAAGCGTTAGTATATCATATTTCCTTGCACATTGTTGTGATCTAGATATCGATAGTTCTATTAGATTTGGTCGATTATTAAGATCTTAATTGCTTAGTAGTTCTTAGTTAAAGCAGTGATTTACTATGGAGAAGCATACTTAAGATGTAAATATTCAAATTGCTGAGAAACTATTTACCGAGTTATTCTGATGAAATAAGGAACTGACAGAATGGTATTCACTGAGAAAAATATCAAGTTAAATATCAAAACGTATGTTAATCTGTGGTTATCTTAGTTATTTAAGTCTTCTTAATGCTATTGTTCATCTTTTTAAGCAACAATTAAGATCAGAAGAATGAGCCCTTCGCAATAGCAAACTAGCCTATGAACAAAATGAGATAGACTTGTGTGCACTTAAAACGCTGTTCCTCTTTTCGAAACATCTATCCATCCATATTTGATGCTTCCGTATTTGAAGAAAGGTGCGAAACTCACAGGAAATCCAAACCAAGCCGTGAATGTCATAAATGAGATTTTGTTAACAGTCTGGAATAAGCCAAAAAAAGCATGGTTTTTACTGAAAATCGAGTAAATTGTAAATACTAGAAGAGATAGAATCTTGAAGATAAGGATAAGATTCTATTAATCATTTAAGATGCATAAGTAGATGACAGCTAAGTACTAAAAACTCTAGACCAAAACACTGAAGTACTAATCGAAAGAGTATGTTAGATTACCTGCTAAATCTTAGTTCAGAAAGAGATATACGTACTGTGCACTCACAGAAGTATTTAGCATTAATGAAATTAAGAAAGGACCATACAGCATATTCTCAGACAATTAATCGAAGCTAGCTACCAAGTACATAAATTGTAGAACAGTCATGAAATAGCCTCTATGGATTAATTTGCGTTACGACAGATTGAAATCTATGTCTGCTTCTATTTTCTTAGGGTAGAATTTGTAAGGAACGAAGTACAAGACAACATCTAAACCAACAGCTTCAAGGAAGATACATATCTTTTTGAACTTTGCGCTGTGGATAATTTGAAAATAATAGTGCAGACATGCTAATATTGCAGCTAATGCAGGATACATGAAATAATTATTCTTTAGAAATAATATGATAACTATCAAATTGACTAATCCAGATACACACAGCAAGGACTAAGCAAATCTTCTCTAGTACTTCTGAGATGAATGATTTCCATAAAACTAGAGCATATTTTGTTACTTGTTTCTTCAATCTGAATGACTTAAAGTGAAATTAATCAAAGATATAATTAACAAAACGTTTATTTTGTAGTTCAATATGATTAAGTAATTGGTAATAAATCACTCAACATGTGATTCATAATTAATCAGAATAGCACGTGGAAGTCAATCGCTGCAAGGGGGGTTTGTGTAATTAAACTATGTTAAAACGTGTGAGTATGTCTGCGATTTCAGTGCGATTAAATTAGTGATTGATCGGGTTTATTATGAAATTATTCTGATCGTAATCTAAAATCAAATGATTTAAAAAATAAGACAAAAAATTCTATTAACTATGGAAGAAGAAATAGACTTATCATTTTTAGATCAATTTGAAGTGAGACGTTAATAACAAAAAGTATGACTTACCCTTTAATAATATGAATGCCTACTGGGACTTACCCTCGAAAATAATCATTATTTCTAATTTATCATTTCAATGCTTTATTACTTTCCTACTAAATCATTGTTCAGCTTATGTTAATGACTTAATTAATATCATAGAACTAAAGCTAAAAAGTTTTAAAAAGAATATTATCCATCAACCTCATTTTAATAAAATACATTTAGATTCAAAAAGCCAACCCTTTTGAGACTGCTAAATCATTTTAGATTGCAATAAATTCTTTTTTGTTCAATTATGAGACTTGTATCATGAAGAAAAAACGTATTGAACAAGGAATAATTCATCGGTAAAAAATACAAGTTTTTATAATAATAATAAGAAACAATTTTTTAATTACATTTTAATTTCATATTTGCATATCTTTGGGGCAATATTACTCAAGAACTAAACATTTTATTGTGTTTCGTTAGGATATTAACCTTCTTGAAATTCCTGCTTTCAAAAAAAAGATGAGCCTTCCCGTTTAGCTGTGTGATGAAGTAATTCATAATGTATCTGCTGTTCATCTGTTCTATGAATATAAATTATATTTTTATTGTTCTTTCTCTTATTATTCCAAGATAAGTTTTTGAATGAGGGATCTTCGTCTGTACCCTGTGAAGAAGCAGTAACCAACCACCAATAGGAACACAATCAGAAAAATAGTTAGTATTATTATTAAAATGGTGGAAGGAGTTGATTCGCTTGAAGATTTTCTACTCATAATATATGATAATATGGAGTTTATTACACTAAAAGTTTGCTTTTATTCGAAGTCTGAAATTATTTTTGTTCTAAGAATCTAATTTTGGATAGAGTGAACCTTCTGAATGTGTAGTGCTAAGGCATTTGTGATTTGTCTATATGAAGAACGAGTTAATGGAGGGAAAAAAATGATTAAAATTAAGGCATGATTTTTTATCTTTGAGATTATGCAACGAACTTTTTTCTTCTTCTATTCATTGTGTTTATGGATTTTTAATGGGATCTAATAGCATGAGAGGCATAGTATTATTTGGATTTTGTATTAAAAAAGACCAAAAAATAATTATTATTATTGCCTTAAACTGCGCACTATTCTACTCATAGAAAACCAAAAACATTTAATCAAATTACTGATTTAATTCTAACTAAAAACTAGTTTTTATTGTTTCTGCTCTAATCATTCCAAGATCAGAAAATACTAAAATAATGAAACAATTTATCCATTTCACATGGACAAAGATCATTACAAATGGAAAATGATGAAAAATTATTCAAGATAACTTTCTTTTTAAGAGCTTTTTTTCTAGAAATGTATGATGCTAAAACGGGGATAACTTTAAAAAAATACAATATTCTTCTTTTTCATTTTTTGTTTATGTTCTCATTAACAAGAAAAAACTATTTTTTCATTCCAAAAGTTTGAAGAGCAAAAAGTAAAGACATTAATATTGAATCAAAAGTACCAAAACAACATGATTATTAACTGAAATCGATTAATTTATAATTCTTCAAATCATTTGAACCCCATTGTTGGCGGTATATTATTGAGATGCAAGAGGATTTACTACTCCATATTGTGGCTAATATGCATTGTACATTTATTAGTTCATGTTAGGTGCTGCCACTAATCCAAAAGCTTGTTGTTGTTATTGCTGTGTCATCATAGCCATATTATTATTGTAAACTATGGGAATATTTGGGTCATAACCAACTGGAACCTGATTAGCAATGAATGGAGTTTGCTATCCATATCCTCCGTATTATCCTATCATTATTGGTTACTACTAGCCAGCTGGAAGAGCGTTCTATTGCATCATCATATTATTCATATTTTGAGCTTGCATATTCTATGTTGCCTGCATATTGGCCCTTAGAGCAGCCAGCCTTCTCTTCCTGATGCAGTAGCAGACTATGAAAAAGAAGAGAAAAAATACACCGAAAACTACTGGCAGAATAATAGCAATGACGTTGATAGAAGAGCTACTGCAAACTGAGCTAAATCCGCAAAATCCATTCTGACAGCAATTAAAGAAGCAATCTGAATCATAATAACAAGTGTCACTGCAACTATACGAGCTGTATGTGCATCTGCCATTAATGTCCAAGCAATTTTTGTAGTTTCGAGCATAACAATATGATGCTGTGGTGGCTTGAACTTCCTTTACAAGAGTTATTACTACGAGAATTAGTGAAATTGAGTAGATATTCTTCATTTCTATTTGCGCAAAAAGAGTTGTATGTTTTATTATTCTTCTAGGTATTATTTTATTAATTAGTAATATGAGGTAAAGAAGGGAATTTCAATAAGATTATTGAAAAAGAAACTTGAACTCAATTTTGCTATTTCTTCAAATTTCCTTTGTTATCTTCGAATTTAGTATTTCCTCCCTATATTACTTTATTGGCGAATGTAGATAAACTCGAATTACCCAATTCAAATCTAATCTATTACCTTTTTTTGAATTCCATATCAGAAATAACAACTCATATTTTTGTCTGTAATAACTTGTCAACCATCACAAATTGCTGTAGCTTTAATTATCAGAAACTTTTTTTTGCTATTTTTAGATAATAAGTATAAACTCATTTACTAATAATAATTACTGGATGAGGTTGCTTAAGCTTCGATTATTCACGCTGAAGAAAAATACTAAACTGCAATGGGATAATACATGTTTCTTTAAACTCAAGAAAAAATAAAAACAGCACATGGAAAATCTATTAGTTTCATCTCCTTGAAATCTTCAGGAATGAGGAATTGTCTCATCAGCTAAAATATTAAAGAACTTGCTAAATATTCTGCTTTTCACTGAGAGGTATGTTTTTTCTAATACAATTTACTGAAAAACTGTTTCAGCACTGATATTTCTTTATCAATAATCCCCTCCTGCTCCCCAAATATTTAATCAATTCTCAACCCTAAAGGATAAGGAAAGCTCCCAAAATATAATTTCTGTTTTACTCCAACAATTCAATCCTTCATAATATGTTTGACCCCACTTGAGCCCATAAATATTATTCAATATATTTCACAATTATTAAAGTTTGTTATGAAAAAGAAGAAAATAATCAATAACAATCATGTTAAGGTTAATAGTTGTGATTTTCAAGTTTTTATTTTTAATTCCGAATATTTTGTTGTTGTTGCTGATTTCTCATTTATGTTTCTTTATTTTGTTGATGAACCCACAAAGGGACTACTATTTTAAGTTAAATCAACTCAAGCAACAAAGAGGAAAGAGCTTTTTCAAACTCTGAAAAGGAAAATCAATATAAATCCAAATAAACATAAAAGAAATCAATGGGGAGGGGATCAAACAATTTAAACAAAACATTTCTGAAATATCGAAAAAAAAATAATTAGTAGTCTCCAAACAAAAACTGATTTCATTTAGCAAAAACAAACCACAACTCTAATTATTTTACGTAATCCGAAATAGCTATGAGTAATAATAATGCTGGCTGCTGTAAGGATTCTTCGATTGTTCCATCGGAGGAGTAAAAAGTCAACAGTGAAAGCGCCAAGGATATGATGAGCTTTGATTACTTCGAGGGCAAGAACAGGAAACAGCAGATAAGTCTAGAGCGCTTTTAGGATTAGAGCATCGCAAGATAACAAATTGTTGAAGCAAAGAATGAATTAGATTTCCTTCTTTGCCCGATTTGCATAAACATACTGTTCAAGCCAATTTCTTGTTCCGAATGCACGCAGTCTTTCTGTAAGGCATGCATTGATCAATGGACAATGCCAAAAGTACCAAAACATCCTAATTATAATAATCCTAATAATAGATGCATGGGTAATAGTCATAACAGCAATGGGATGGCTGGAAATCCTGAAGAAGAAGATGAAGATCGTGCGTTTTTATTCAGACAGCGAGTTAGCAATAATGGTGCAGGTAATGATAATTTTCTACCAGGAAATGCAAATAGTGCTGCTGAGATGGCGTATTAGTAGTAAAATTATAATAATAACAATCGGGCAGCCTAATTAAATCAAGAGTATTTAGCACTTTCTGCTTTGAATAATAGCAATAACAACATTTAACTCCAGTAACAGCAATAATAACTGCAATTATAACAATCTCAGCTCATTTCAACTTAATAAATGAACAGATTATCGTGCCCTCACTGCAAGAAGCTTTTTAAAGGCAGTAACTTACCTTTGATTAACAAGCTCTTAGCATCGATGAAGGTGCGTTGCTTTTACTCTGAGAATGGATGCGAGGAAGTGTTGGCTTACGATTCCTATGAAAAGCATTGTTTAAAATGTGATTTAATGGGCGTTGAATGCGATGGATGCAAGGAAGTTATTGTAGTGAAAGACATTGAGTCGCATACACAGAATTGCTAGTTTATAAAAGAGAAATGTTCCATTTGTGGATTCAGTGCTGCTAGGAAAAATTACAGCTCCGCTCACACTGACAAAATGTGCCTGTAAACGTAATTATCTCTGAAAGATAAACAAATCGAGTAATTAACTGCGAAGGTTGATCTAGCGAATACGGAGATTAACATTATTAGGGCGTAATTACAGCGGATTGTGATGGGTGTACCTGAATAATTAAGCGTCTTCCCTTTCTAAACTGTGTTTACGAACCACTTTAAATTCTCTGAAAATCGAGCAACTCTTGAGAGAATTTCATTCAACGAGACTAAGAAAAAATATGATTTCCTGCATTTCTTCTTAAATCGTCCATTCTTCGTGCATGGACCTGTCATTTAGATTTTCAAAGTAAAATTCGATAGGTTGCAGGGAAATGTTCTTATGGGCATATCGGACTCGCAACAATAGAATTCATTGGATTTCATGGTGAACAAGCAAGGCGAAATCAAAAAGAAAGAGAAGTTGGAGAATAAATACAAGCAGAGGGATAGAGTGAGTAATTTCAGCATGGCAGAGGGGAATGTGATTTAAATCAGATATCTCCCATTCTTGTAGACAGTGGAATTCTTCAACATGGAGTAGAATGTGAGCTGTAAGTTAGATCGTAGTTGTCTACAAGAATTCACTCATTCATTCTATCTCTTCTTCTCACTTGACACTCTGCAAGATTCCTTAACATTTTCTAATTGATCGAATCGCAGAATGGAATATAATATTTTATGTTTAAATGTTGAAAGAATCCTAGTGTATTTTTGTATTAAATTATATTCGATTCCTTCAAAATACAAAGCAAGAAAATAACAGAAATTCATAGATATTTTTGAATCTATCTCTCCTCTGAGAATAAAAACCTATTCAAATTCCTCATCAAAATATCTGATTTTTTATCACCATCATCTTCTTCAAAGCCATCTATCTCATTTCCTAATTCACAATTTCTCATATTCTTTTATTTTTCAGCAGCAAGTACCTGTTTTCTTTTTCTTTTTATCAACTTAAGGATCTCTTAGTGGTATTGACCGAGTGTTGCTATTATTGTTGTTGTTGTTTTATGTTACATTTGTCTGCTTTCCATTGTCACTTCCACTCAAGAATGAATTGTCTTAGAAACTCTTTCGTTACAGCTATGAATTCACTTTCTTCAAGAAAGCCATCTTAGCGAGCTCTTAAAAGCACTTTTGAAACAATTATATTTCAATCAAAATATGTAAGAAACTCAAGGGTTAGTTACCTTATCGACATCGATGTTTTCCTTGGAGGATATTTCAAAGAATAAATCAAACTTTTCTTGGTTTTGTAGTTTCACGGCGTCTTCTCGAGTGACTTTTCGTCTTCAAACACACGCACACACAAAATCAATTAATTGTTTTATTAGATGAATTAGATGATTTAAGGAGTATTGTAGTGATAAATTCATTGAGAAGTTGATTTGAGATATTTGTTATGAAATAATCATACTCTGATTCTCTATCACATTATGCTCCAACAAGCGCGAAAATCGCAGATTCTTCAGCATTCTCTCTAGCTTCTCTCAGCCAATGCTTCACGGATGCAAATGAATCCCAACTAATACAATAAAAAAATCAAAATGTCATCAATTTCTTCATAAAACTTCAAATGCTATTCACTCAATTTCCCCTAATATAGTCTTACTTGGTAGTGTTATAGACAATGAGGACTCCTAAGGATTTCTTATAAAACGATTTAACAATTGATCTGAATGATTCCTATCCCGCAGTATCCCATATTTGAAGCTTCACGTTGACATCATTGACTTTGACAATTTTCGATTGGAATTCCACACCTATCGTTGCATTGTAATCGACAGCAAACTCATTCTTCGAGTAACGAATCAGCATAGATGATTTACCAACACCTAAACAGATTTAGAATAAAAACAATCATTTGTTTTTGGAATGAACTTTTGCAGTTAAATACTACTCTTGGCTCTTTTCCTATCTAAAATAAACGCATGTTTCTTATATTCAATCTACCTGAATCCCCTACGATAATAAACTTGAAGTTCAATAGATCTGCTTTCTCTGCTGCTTTCATCTCTGCCAAATATTTAATAACTATTATTAATATATTATTCTTGTATAAAATAGGTGTTTATCTTTTATAATTCAATTTTAGGTTTCTTTCTTTAATTTCTTTTATCTTCACAAAGTGAATGCAATCTTTTATTAAAATCAACTGAGTTATCTCCTCAATCTTCTCCGCTATGAGCTTAATTCACACCCAAATGATTGTGTTCTGAAAAAATTCTTTAGGGTTTTTACATTATTAGGGAATTTAAAAAAGAAAAGAAATCCAACAATAACATCAACAATACACTAATGTCACAAGAAAAAGAACTAATTTTCAAAAAAAGCATAGATATTATTACTAAAGGGATAGACAGTACTATTTTGAGGCTCAGCAAAGATTATTATTTTCTGAATAAACCTAACAAGCAATAAATCGTTATTAGACGCGCCAAAAATCAAGTTCTTTCCTTCTCTAAAATAATTAATTTCAAGGCGCTGCGAATGTTGAAGAAGTTTCATCTCCTTTTTCAGCTTTTCCTATTATTGCTAACTCATCTGAGTCTTTATTCGTTAATTCCATGTCTTCTTCTTCCTCATCGTCATTCACTGAAGCCTATTTCTTTTTAAGAGGGTTATGCGGATTTGGAATATTCTTTAAATTATCTAAATGAATCTCATTATTGCTGATGTTCTTTTGACTTTTTTCATTTTTCTTCTTCTCAACTCCTTCAATATCCGCAATAGGATTCTTATTTTCACTCCCCACCTTGTTATCTTGTAGATTTCCATTGCTATTTGTACTATTTTTATTTAGATTTAAGATTATCTCATGAACGCTAAGATTTTTTAAGTTATTATTATCTTGAGTTCCAAGTTTCTTTTGATTCATATTACTACTGCTATTAGCTACACTTTCACTGTTTTTCCTTGGGTAATTAGCAATACTTGACTGCAGTGAACTACTTCCATTAAGATCACAAGTATTCCTTTGATATTCTTTTTTTTGATTATTGTCTCTAAGAATTTATTTTTGTTAACATTCAGCCACTGATTCCTAATCTTCTTCAGGAGAACTGCTCTAATCATCATCTAGATCATTAACATTAATAACTTATTAATAGTTATTGTTATTCTCATCTTTACTTCCACAGACATTTTCATGTACTTCTGTTATTTTCGACATACTTGATTTCTCAGAATTTCTAACTTTGTTTTAACTATTACCTTATCCAACTTATTTACCATTTTTTTACTATTCTCTTAATTTCGGTGAAGCAAAGAAATGCTATTCCCCATCAGCCCCTGCAGCAGCTGCTTTTTCTGTTTTCTTTCGATACGAATTCGTATGCAAGAGTTACACAAATTTCTACTTAGAAACTGGAGAATTTATGTTCTGATTATTGTACGAATATCTAATATTATCGAAGACTTCTCTCATTTCTTTGTAGGTCGCACTGCTTTCCTCAATCGCATCGGGTTAAGTTTTGAAATTATAAGGATCGGAGGATTTTAATTTCGAGTATTTATCTTCATATTCATTGAATCTAAACACAGAATTGCTGTTATTCGGTGTAGATAATCTTGCTTTCGTTGAAGGAACCTCACTAACATTTGAAAGTAACTAATTCCTAACAGATTCAAGTTCATTCATGTTTGAACTACTCATGTCACGAGGTGCTGGAAGATTGTCCTCTACATCGAGTGATAATGATTCTTATTTATCTTTCAATGATTACATCAAAATACCTTTATTTCCATTATTCTACAAGATAGGTTCTCTTTAGCTAGCAGTAGTAGTAATAGTAGTACTCTTTTGCTTTTAAAGTACTGTCCTCACAAGTGGCTGTGCACTGTCTTTTGGTGATAAATTGCTTTCTCCAGATAAGTAAATTTACTAGAGGTTTTTGTCATTTTCGATTTCCTGTTATTATGCTGAAATATCTTTTTATCGAAGATCACCTAATTCTTCTAACATTTTGAGCTTGTTAAGTCTCTAAAGTCTGTTTTTTCTGTCCCTGTAGTCCACGAAGTCATTCATCTCAAACTCCTACCACCAATTCCCTACATGACGGACGTCGTAGCTCTAAAATATTAAAAAATAGTTTGGTTAGCTGACTTGTGTTTTCCCTTTTGAAAGTACAAGCAAAATCTACAAATGAAATTTGTATTTTTACATTGGAAAGAAAGATAAGCATCGGAATGAGTCTATACAATTCGCGGTCTTTCATGTCATCGAAGAATGATTTTATATGCACTGCATTCGCAGGTTGAAATAAAAATGAAGTCTCCGAGTTCTTTAACAAACATTGAAAGATTAGATTACAATCTTTTTTGAAAATTATGGGATAAACTGAGAAAAACATCAAAATTACATCGATTATTATTAGATCTTTGAGATCTCGATTCAACAAGGAGAGATCTTTCACGAAGACTCCATTGTAAAGAGTACAGTTTTCTCTGAAAAGCCTTAAGGAACACACATTGTTTTTATCAATGATATCCATCACAGGATCTGCGTACTTCAAAAGGCATAGACAATTAAAAAATGATATTTAACAACTCCAAAACAGATCATTAAAATGCTAAAAGAAATTTATATTTTAGATCATCGCAGATTACTTCAGCAAGACTTGCAGTGTATATGATGAGTTCGAAATACTTAGATAGTTCATTCATGAAGAGCTCACATCCTGGTCGCTTCTTGACATAAACTGTGAATGGCATGTTCTACACAGTAATCTGTGCTTAGAAAATGGATAAATCAATTTTTATAAACTGAGAAAGAAAAAAAAGGATAAACAAAATGTTAGTTTTACTTGTAATGTAAAATCCGCGTTCTAAATCACAGTGAACGAACTGTGTACTAACGTTTCATCTAAGTCAATCACCAATGATTTCTTTCCCTAGTTTTGGAAGTTAAAACAGAATAAAATAAAATGTACAAAGTTGAAAATTAAAATCTAACTTTGATTTAGAAACAATAACAATACATATAACTTAGGACTTTAGGGACGAATGATTCTAGGTGCATTTGTCTAATATGGTCCTTTTGGCTTCTATGCTGGCTGCTAGTTGTTCCTGAAAAATAAAAAGGATAATTAGTAATTTTAAAATATACCTAAAAAAAATAAGAATAATTTGATTATTTTTTAACTATTGTTGCTGCTACTATTGTTGTTAACGTTGTAATTGCATATTTGATTGTTGCTGCTAAGTAGATGATTCTCTTTAATTAGTCTACTAGTGGCTTGATTCTTCTTAGATACTTTGATCTTCTTTGTCTTCTTGCAGAATTTATTTCTTGAACCTATTTGACATTCAAGTTTAAAGTTGTGTTTTTAATCCATTTTAAGACAAAACAAAAGCGCATTACTTGAAGCAACTACACAACCTCTCGAGAAATGTAGGTAATATTTTATTGCTGTTGTTGTTGTTGTTGTTGCTATTTGAATCACTTTCCTAGCCTCCCTTTTCCCTTCCTTCTACTCCTTCTTCTAAAGTTTCATCTTCTGAAGCGAAATACTATGCTGGTTTACCACTTCACAAAAGAACAATTCTTAATTATAATCATTTTTTTTTCTCCTTTTTTAAAAAATTTCTTACTCTTTCGTGACTTAAGTTATGAATGAAGGTACAACTCCTTTTCGACTTTATATCACAGCCCCATTTCTATCTTTATCTTGCATTGTTCCTCCATACTTTCGAAGTTTCAACGATTTCTTACTACTTGTTGCTTATCTTCCAGCAATATTCTATTTATTTTCACTTTCCTCCAATTTCTTACTCTTCTTGTGTGTTAGACTACATAAAAAATATGACACATCAAAAAAAGAACAAAAATGTCTTATAAAAATGCTATCTCCTTGATATTTTTATATTTTGTTAAATGCTGGTTACGCTCGCTTGACGTAGTCCATGCGCCTATTGCCTTGGCGCAGATTAATTGCCTTTTTATTGATTGATTTTAATCCAAAAATTATTCAAATTTCAGTCTACTTCTCATACTTTACCTATCCCCAACTTTCTCATTCCTTAAATGATAATCCTCTGCAAGGCTATTTTTACATATTTGTCTATGTTCTTGGATTAAAAAAATAAATTAAACGAATGAATAATTAGTTTATTTGACTAGTAAAAGAATGAGAAAATGAATTAATACAATTTGATATGTTACAAGAAAGAACTGCGCAGAGATATTTAAGATCATGGGAAAATAAATGATTAAAAACATATTTTTGTTAGTTTTTAGTTGTTTTAGCTATCTTACGCATTATGAATTCAACAAATATGTCAAAAAAGGCAATTTAATGCTATTTATCTAAATTTTTACCCCAATATTTAATAATAAATAAATTTTAACCTTTATTTTAGTTTATCATAGCGAAATTTCTCTCATTTTTTGAAAAGTAAATAGTTTCTTTGTTTTGTGTCAATTATTTCTTTTACTTTTTTCTCTGAATAGCTTACGTGAAAATATCGAATGAATTTTCGCTTAATGATAAGCCGTTGAAATTAATTTACACAGAAGCTTGATCTCATGCATAATTAATTTCATTCTCCAAGATTTATTAGAATTCCTAAATAATTCTATTTTCCCAACCAAATTTAGCTGTAAAATATTCTTATCAACAGTTATTATTATTCGCTGTGAATGTTCATTTTCTTAAGCTAAAAAATATTTTCAGATCAACTTCGCATTTCCTTTAAATAACACAGCACTTTTTAAACTCCAAAGCTGTAGTTTAATGAACATCCTATTTTTCATTAGCATTCATTTTCATAGTAAGTCATTCTGCTAATCAAAAAGCTAGCAATTACTTTGAGTTACTCATGATTTTAATGAAAAAAAAAAAATGCAGGTTTTTTTTGGGGGGGGGAGTGAAAAAAAAGAAATTAAATTGACTTTTTTACAAAAGATTCTTTTGCAGAATCTAAATTTATCAGAAGATTTATGAAATCTAAAGAAATAAGAGAAAGTAAACCAAATAATCAATCGATAGCTACGAATGATTTGTTATTTTTTATGTTTTGAAATCACCCACTTTATTATATTTGAGATAGAAAAAATTTCTTAGCAATTTTAATAATGAGAATACAATAAAAATTCCACATATTTTCTTCTTTAATCTTGAAATATTTCGTATGAAATGATCATCAAAATAAGCAGTTTGTAGCATTATTATTAACTGTTAAGTCACAAATTGATATAAAATAACATTTTTTCATAGATTAAATTAATATGGAAAGCACAATATTACTTAAGGAATGTAAACAGACAAAATAAAAGGATTGATAACAAAAGAGGAGGGAAGTGCTAAAGTGAGTGGAGGAAATGCTAAGGTAAAGGGGAAGATAGATTAATGTTTTCGTTCTTGGTTTTTTTAATTAACCAGACAGGAAAACCCTTATGAACAAAGAGAAAAAAAGAGATAGAGAGAGACAGAGACATTTTAAGAGTTTCTTGTTTTGTTTTGTTTTTTGAATGAATTTTTTTATTTTTTTTCACTCATTGAAAATATCATGAAAAATCCTGTTAGATGCTTGAACATACTAGCGCTGCATGTCGAGATTTTTCTTTCTGTGAGCAAAGGCATTTGCGTCTTTATTGAACTCTTAGTATATGAATCTTAATGCATCACTGAATTTGTTATTTTTGCCGAATATCTCCTTCAGACATTTCTGCCCTAGCGGCTTTATCTCAGAATTTACTTGCAATTAACTACATAACTATCTGTATTCTTTGTTTTTCAGCTAAGTTCGTCTAGCTGGGTTATCGAATTATGACCAGTATTTACACAACGATTTGACAGCTGCTTTGTCAATATCCTGGAAAGATTCGGATATTTTACTTTCAAAAGTATCTAAATATCCAGGTACACTCTTAAAAAAGCGCTTTAACACCTGTTTTCGAAGTTGATTCTAGATCTAGGAGGGATATTTATATGTTTGATAAGGGTCTTCGTTGTTTCTGATTGGTAGGGAGGCATTGGAGTGGATGTTATTTTGTGGCTTGGAATTCTAACCGTTTTCATTTTCACTACCTTCTTCTTCGCTTTTTACGAGAGAATCTTTGTTGAGATTCATATTATTGTCATCATCGCTGCATGAAGAAGAAGACTGTGAAGATGTTGGTGGAGATTTTTTAATTGAGGGAATATTATCAATATTTTTTATTTCCATTTGTACGCTGGGCTAGCTTTAAATTAAGCTGGGCGAAATTGGAAATTTAGGTGGTTTTTTTTGAATTTTTTGCTTAGAAACTTGAGAAGAGTCCTATTGTGGTGCTTCAAATATTTTTTGAGAAACATTTTAGGCTTAGGTAGTTTCTTAGACAAAGTTCTCAATTGAAGGGCGATTTTAGAGAAGATTGCTGTCAGTTTAGAAACTTTAAAGTAAGGGAATTGTCGTTATGGAATTGATACTTTGTGCAAAAGCAAGCTCGCATGGCTTTGAGGGAAACTATTAGATTTATGGAGTTAAACATGGCATTTATTGCTAGCCTATTGATTGGTAATATAATCCATTGTTGAGGAGTTGATTTTGCATATTCAATTATCCAAAAACTAAGGGATCAATCATTTGTTGCTGCATTCCCAAAGCAGGCATAAAGGGTACAGTTTCACCTTGAGAATACCCTTGGATGTTAGGTGAGTAGACAAGCTGTTACTGTTAAGAAAATGGAAGTTACTAGGGCTGTTGTTATTACTGCTGCTATGTATGTAGAACATAATAAAGAGAAAGTTGATCTGGTTGTTAAAGTTAATTTTATTAAATTGGCAGTAAAACTGAGGCGAAGATCGGAGGATATGAGGCGAAAATTTATGGACAAGATTAAACATTAAAAGAAGATCCCTGCATAGCTAGAACTCTACTGACTGCAAAGCGACGAAGTACTGAGAGGTTTTCAAAGTTTCACCTTAGGGGAAGAACACTCTTTTTTTCACTGACACACTCTTTGTTCACACAAGCTGGGTAATTTTTTTTATGTTTGATTTTTTTATGTTTCATTATCCTTTATATTGAGTCTAGCCTTCAGTCTTCCCTCTCTCCCCAGACAAAATTTGATAATAAGTACTCACCTTAATTTATGCTTCTTTTTTTTTTACATCTGGCACACAAATTGTTTAGAGTACTCAGTGTAGCTAGATTATTGAATAATAGATATTTCATGATTCTCAAATATTACAACAGTTTGTTTGTTTCTTTGCTGAATCATACCTTGAAGTGAAGATCCCGACATGATTGAGAACCATATGAGATTCACCTTTTAGGGATATTCCTCTTGAACATCCTGATATTCGTTGTTGATTTTTGGAGAGTTTTTTATAAAAATAAATAAATTTTGTTTATGCTATAAAATACTGCCTCGTTTTTCGAATCTTTAATACAGTTTACAATTTCTTACTTTGATTTTATTTAGAAATCATCCCCAATAAGATGTAAGCTCCTTTCAATGCTAAGACGATAATTAGTCGGATCTGTATTACTTGAAAAAAGCAGCCGGCGCATATTTCCTTTCTATATATTTTCTCATTTATTTAATATTTCACAAAATAGCACAGTAAAAATATCAAAGTTCCTTTTCATCAGATCCATGGATTCAGCTTCAAAGAAATAGCAGCTGCAGATATTTTTAGCATAATTATTGGTCCAAAATAGTTTTAGTTAAATCTAAATTTGCCCATTTGGACAAGGTGTGCTTGTTATTTCATTATTTTCTTGAAGTAAAATTGAATAAAAACGATTAAAGTAAAATAATTTCATTCAACTTCTAACAATATTATCAAGCGAGCAGAAGTAAGTAACAATTATTAGTCGTTATTCCAGTTAAAAAGATTGGAAATAACATGGTAATGCTGCTGATTGCTTTAGATCTGCTTTTATGGCTAATAAATTTCCTAAAAAGAATCCTAATAATATGCTTAAAAATCAATCACATTTCAGAAATGGTGGTGCTTTTGAAATAAAAAAAAATCATAAATGAATTTCCTAAGTTAGAAACGAGTTCGCACTGAATAAAGAACTCCCAATTAACCTTAATCTCTATGCGCTAATACTGTTGGGAAAATTGGTTTTGAAAAATCTAAGGCTAACTTTATTTTTTACATATGGAAATTCAAAAAATTTCCCTTTTCTTAGTTTCTTTAAAAGAAGGTCAGTTTTTTTCAATAAATACCCTATGTTTTATGAAGAACCCAATTAAATACTGTCCGCTATTTCAAGAACCGGGATAGGGCTTTAAAAATTAATTAATTCTCGCATCAAACCAGAGCCAGCTTCTTTTTTCTATTATGCTAAATCAAAGAATAAAGTGATTCATAAAATATGTGAAATTGTAATAAAAAAGAAATAAACTAGAGATTAAGAAAATCAATAAGATTTTGAAATATCAGCCTTAACAATCTCTAGTTTCTTCAGCAGTTTCATCTTTAAAATATTCTTTTGGACTGGCTGCTCATTGACAAGAAATTTATAGAAATAATTTGTAGTATTATGAGATAAAAAATAGGTTAAAATTAGTTGTATGGGTAAATAAAAGACTAAAATGAGAAATTACCTGAGAAGACATTATTAAGAATATGAATGAATCTGTTTGGTTTTATTTGATGATAACTTAAATATAAACATTAATCCAAGATTATTTATGGAATTGGTTGGAGGTGGGAAGATTAAAGAAAATTACTTAAAATCTTGGGTTAATTTATGTAAAAAAAAGGTGATCTTCATCTATTATTTGTTATGGATTTTGTGTGTATTATTGAGAGAAATAAGAACAAGAAAGAGAAGAAAATCAGGGTGAAGATTAAGTGATATTCGCTTTGAAAATAGCTTCAAAGAAAACATAAAATTATTTTGATTCTAAAAAGAACCTATTCTGCTTTGAAGAGTGATTAGTTCTCTCTTGATGGCAGGCGATCATGGAAGGAATAGTAGCTTTTCAAGTGCTGAAACACGATCTAGTTAAGGATAGATGCAATTTGGGTAAAGAAACCCTCCAAGAAGAAGATTTACATAGAGTCTTCATAATTCTATGATAAAACCAACTGGAACAGCAAATGGACAGTTTTCTCTACTTCTTAATGATAATTTCATTGAATCAAAGACACTGCTAAACAACAAGCAAGTACCTAAAGAAGGAGAAATGATGCGATTACATTCAAAGATAATTACAAAGGGATAAGGTTATAGTAATAATAATAATAATCAAGGATATGAAAAAATGAAAGGAATTTATGGTGTTTTGCGTCCTGAAACAGCAAATAATATGAGAGAAAGTTCATTTTTATAAGAAATTCAGAATAATAGCAATAGCAGTCCAAATAATAGAATTCCTGAGCATCTCCCTAGCTGGATACTTCACGAAGGAAATTTAACAGCAATAACAAGAAAGAGTTTCTCATTATTAGATAAGCGACCATCAAGTGTAGCAACCGTGATCAGAAGACGCATGGCATCTCCTGAAACAAAAGAATTTTCTCTGGAAGATTCGTTAAATTAGTGTATGGTAGGAAAAGAAACTAAAAAAGGAGAGAAGAAAATCATTGTTTTTAGTAAAAGAAGATAATTTCCTTTGAAATAAGTGTTCAAGTTGAAGTAGATGTAGTAATAATAGCAATAATAGAGGCAAGACATCGCTAGTTAGGAGCAATAATAGATGAATTTCAACATCTAAGGATCGATTATGGAGGAATAAGGGTCAACATTGATACCATAGGAAAAGAAACTAACTCAGAAATAATAAGATTATTAATAAGAAGTGAAATCTGAAGGTAACTAAGTGAATTAATGCAGAATAGTGTCACATTCATCTAGGTTTCAAGAAGAGTATTTAGCGAAGTTTGAACCGAAGGAGCATCTCTAAAACGAATAAGATAAAGGGAGGATACTAAATGACAATTGTAAATAAAAACATAACAGCTAAGAAGAAGGAGAGAAACGAGAAAACTGGAAGAGACAATTAAGTAACGATATTCACTTGAAATTCGAGTTAGTACATTTCAACTCAATCAAACTAAACGAAGCACCGTTTCCACTTTTCTCTAAATCTTCCACACCGCATCTTCATCTGTAGACTCTTTTCTATAACTTCCATAAAGCGAATTAGAACAAAATCAATAACTAAGTGTACTGAAACGAAGATATTTATTCCTTCCCCTTTAATTTCCTCTCTTAAATTATTAAAATACTTATTTTTGTTACAACTATATTTTCGAAAAAAAATACAATTTTAAAGATTTTTAAAGATAAAAGAATACAGAAAGATGCTACTTTCCTTTCAAAACTCTAATTATTTTTACTAATCACACTAAAAATAGCAAGCTAACGAAGCAGTATATAAAATTGCAAGGAACCTTATGATGTTTAAAACTATTTAGTTATTTATTTCAGTGGAGAGCATCTTGATTTCTCATAATCTTCAAAGGAAATAATCACTTTAAAAAAAGTCATATTTGTATTATCAGACACTAATAATATGAAATTGATATCATCGTCAATAACCTGCTTTGAAATATAATCCTTCTCCGACAAATAGAGTTCATTTGCAAAACCAATCATTATTTTAAACTAACTATCAAATATTTATTAAGCTACTTTGGATTTATAGACTATTTAAAAGCAAATGAGAGTTTAATTTAATAATATGAACAGATAGATGCAGGACACATATAAATAATTGATTTATGGGGGGGTTCTCAACTAGTTTATTGATAAACTCAAAGCAGATAGACGCTTTTGCGTTGAGAAGATTATATTATAATTGAAAAAGAAAATAAATGGACAAAGAAAGAGAGAGAGTCTGTGAAGCCTGTTAGTCTCAGGAGATATCTCTAGGAAGGATATAATCTTATTATATATTGATAATATTTTTATTGATAAATCTACAGCTAAATAATTTGTAAAGGGTTTTAATAAGGTTGATATGTTTCAGATGAGAGACACAGAGAGAGATATTGTTTTGCA
>Ga0302271_10000127_pt1 | contig 66828 bp, 52 predicted proteins | sample III_Bog_N1_1_FD_198767 | JGI IMG/M metagenome (GOLD analysis project Ga0302271, IMG submission 198767) | Peat permafrost microbial communities from Stordalen Mire near Abisko, Sweden - III_Bog_N1_1 | ecosystem: Environmental > Terrestrial > Soil > Wetlands > Peat | place: Sweden: Abisko...
AATGCATTTATTAAAAGGTTCGCAATCAATGCCAACACTAATAAAAATAAACAAATCATCGCGGAACTGAGGAACTATGGCAAAATTGCCGCTTAGTTTAAATAATTTTATAACGAACCATTGTAATTGAATTAATAAATATTATAAATGACCCATTCTCTAAAAGAAGGTTTTGGATCGTATTTTTAATTTAGTTCATAATAGATTGTTCCTTTAAGGGTTATCGTTAATCAACCGCAACCCTGTGCATTTCCTTTACACGAACTGCCGCATTTGAAAGCATCCGGTTTCGCAATGGAACGGATCACCTTGTTATTGTAAATCCCTTCCAGTCCTTCGTCGATCAGGCCGGTCATCTCCACTACATGTACGCCGCAACCGTTGAGCATGGCTTTCGGGTTCTCCCCAACTCCGCTTACCAGCAAGGCCCGGCAATCTTTCAGCATGCGGGCCATATTCAGCCAACGTTCGTCGCCACCACCTTTGGGAGGAGTATTTCTCACTTCCACTATTTTATATCCCTTCGGACTTTTTTCGAAGATATAGAGTTTGAGCGCTTCGCCTAAATGTAAGTTCACCAATAAGCCTTCGTTTGTTGCCACTGCCACATACGGCCTGTCGTCTGTTTTCAACTCTTCAGCCCGGGAAGAGTATTCTTTCAGCAATACATGGGTCTCACTCAGGTCCTGCCCCAGTAACCCGGCTGCATCGGCCCGGCAACGGGCGCAATGGCTCATAATCTTTAAGTATTTTGATGATAAGGTACGTACCCTGAAGATCATTTTAGGATCCGGTTTATCAACTGTTTCGAAAGGAGTCTCTGCTGTCGGAATCAAAGGGATACAGTTAATAACATCAGCTCCCAGTTCAGCACACTTACGGGCTACTTCAGGAATATGATCCTCATTAATACCGGGTATAATGATGGAGTTTATTTTTACGGTGATTCCCCTTGCCTTTAACTTCGGGATACAGGCTAACTGACGTTCCAATAAAATGGCAGCCCCTTCTTCACCCCGGTAAACACGCTTATTATAACGTACCCATTTATAGATTTTCGCTGTAATGGTCGGGTCGATAGCATTAATAGTCAATGTTACGTGTGATACTCCTAACTCAGCGATCTCATCAATATAGGGTTCCAGATTAAGTCCATTGGTGGAAAGACAGAATATCTTATCCGGGAATTCGGTATTTACGCGGCGCATGGTTTCCAATGTCTCCTCTGCATTGGCAAAAGGATCACCGGGACCGGCAATCCCTATTACGGCCAGGTTCTCAATACGGGTATCCAGTTCTTTCAGATAACCGACAGCCTGAAACGGAGCTAACACGGAAGATGTAACACCCGGACGACTCTCATTTACGCAATCGTATTTACGGTTGCAATAATTACACTGGATATTGCATTTTGGAGCTACAGGCAGGTGAACACGTGCATTGGTATGCTTTGCTTCCTCATTGAAACAAGGATGAGCTTGCTTTCTTTCTTCGGTCATTTCCATAATGTATATTTTTTATTGACGATACTTAATCCTCAAAAAGAAGATTAGGTGACTTCGTCTTATTATGTATCTATTCTTTCGTTGCTTATGCGGTAATTAATTGTTGAAAACCTGTATCTAAGACTTCCTTGTGAGTTTTGAGTTATCTTATCTTACAAGTATTTATATCCTATTGGTGAGTTTTCCTGCTTGAATTCGATCAGGGCATTCACGACCAGGTCAAATAATTCCTGTGTCCCTCTATATCCGATCTGATGAATCCGGGAAGCACCAAACCTGTCATGAATGGGAAAGCCCAAACGAACCAATGGTATTTTACGTTCCCGGGCAATGTAATAGCCTTTACTGTTACCTATCAGGATATCCGGTTTAAAGTTTTCAGCTTCTTCACGTAAGGTTTCAAAGTCGGCTCCTTTTTTGAAGTATGTCTCTATACCTATTTCATGCAACCAATCGGCAAGAGCTGTTACGAAGTCTTCTTCACCATACAGCAAAGCCTTTTTACCAAATACATATTTGTGAGCATCTACATAGGCATCCACTAATCTTCCGCGTTCCTTACGATGCTTCTCCGGAATATCTTTGCCGCTAAGCTTTTTAAATACGTCCATCAGTCTGTCAGAAGCTTCAATGCCAATGGGTAACGGCATTTGATAATTCTTAATATAAAGAGACGATTCAAGCCATTCACCGGCAGACTGAATAGTACCTACATCTTTTGTACGGCTGACCCCTTTATTGAACACATTACCAAACTCAATCACCGCCCTGGAATTGCCAATACGTTTTATTTTCCAAATGGGAGTACCCCCTGTCGGAATTAACTGATATTCTGAAGTATATTCATTATCAAGTGTTTCACTATAATCCGGGAAAAGAGTATACTGTAATCCGAAATCGTCCATCAATTCTTTAAGATAACGAATATCGGCAGGTGTCACCATGCCGGGAATAATAGTAATCGAGTTATCGGTTTTTTCATGTTCTGCCACTGTCTTGAGTGTTGCCAGAACAGTATTGTAATATCCTTCGGCATGACTTCCGCAATAGCTGGGTGTGGATGCGTGGATAAATGTGGGAAGATTTTTTTCTAAACCTTTATATGCTTCACAATAATTACGGATATGCCCGGGTATATCTTCACCAATGGTTTCTGACAAGCAGGTAGAAGCTATTCCAATGACAGTCGGTTTGTATTGCTTAATGATATTATCAATTCCTGTTATGAAGTTCCGGCTTCCACCGAAAACAGTCGTCTGTTCGCTGAAATTACTGGAAGCAATATCCACCGGTTCCTTGTAATGACTGATCATATACCGCCTGATATATGTAGCACAACCCTGGCTGCCGTGAATAAGCGGAACGCAACCTTCAATTCCTTTGAATACCAGGGATGCTCCTAATGGAGCACATAGCTTGCAAGAGTTTCGCGTGGATGTATATGAAGTAATACCCTTCGCCACGAGAGTGGAACCGGAGTTAATCTTGTCTTTTATATCTATTGTCTTCATATCATTTGCTTTTAGTTATGAATACTAATTTCTGTTCCCTTACAGGAATGATTCAGGGGTTTTTCGTAAATTTCCATACAGGACTCATGGCGGTGGCATAAATTTCTTTTGCAAAATTGAGCATACCTTCATAACCTGCCAACGGTTCTTTTCGTTCGTGGTTATGATCGCAGAATCCAAGTCCTATTTTATGAGCAATAGGTCGTTCTTTTACGCCTCCGATAAAAATGTCGGCTTTCTTTTCTTTTACAAAGTGCGAAAGCTCTATGGGATTCGAATCATCCACAATGATAGTTCCCTCATCACATAATTGCTTTATCAATTCATAGTCTTCCGTTGTCCCTGTTTGTGAACCTACAATCACCGATTGAACACCTATCAGGCGTAAGGCTTTTACCAGTGAAATAGCTTTAAAGGCTCCACCTACATAGATAGCGGCCTTCTTTCCGGTAAGACGTTCTTTATACCAGGCAAGTTGAGGTATTAATCGTGCAAATTCTTCCTTTACCAGTTGGCGTGCTTTCTCCATCATGTCCTCGTCTTTGAAAAAACGGGCTACATCATACAGCGCATCACTCATATCCTCAATTCCGAAATAGGAAACCCGCATAGATGGAATGTTATATTCATCTTTCATCATCTTGGCCAGATAGTTCATGGAACCGGAACATTGAACCACATTAAGTGCCGCATTATGGGCATTGCAAATATCATCTACCCGTCCGTCACCCGTAATGGTTGCATTCACATGGACTCCCATCCTCTTATAGTATTCGAGTAAAATCCACAATTCCCCGGCAAGATTGAAATCTCCCAGGATATTAATGCTTTTTGCAGGTGTAAAAGGTTTACTCTTTGTCCCTACCAGTTTAAAGATTGACTCACAAGCTACCTTGTAACCGTCTTTTTTAGACCCTTGAAATCCGGGAGCCTGTACGGGTATAATGGGAATGTTCTTCTCCTTTTCTACCTGACGGCAGATACTTTCCACATCATCTCCTATAACGCCTACTATACAGGTTGTATAAATAAAGGCTGCTTTGGGTTGGTGCTTGTCGACCAATTCAATAATGGAATCATATAGCTTTTTTGCTCCTCCGAAAATAACATCCCGTTCCTGTAAATCGGTACAGAAACTTAACCTATGTAACTCCGGCCCGGAAGATAGTGACCCCCGAATATCCCACGTATAAGCAGCACAACCGATCGGTCCATGAATTAAATGTAACGCATCTACAATTGGGTAAAGCACTACCCGCGAACCGCAGAATACACAGGCACGCTGACTTACGCTTCCGGCAAGACTTGCTTTATCACAATCAATTGTCCGTTCATGTACTCCGGCAATTGATACCTGTTTTTGTCTTTCATCTAATATATGAGCCATCTTAATTTACAATTTAAATGATTTACAATTTACAATTAAGAATTACTGAAATAGCTTTTAAGAAAAACCCGAGGACGTCTATATGACTGGACTCTGTTAACTAACAACGGCATAACGTCCTCAGGTTTTTTAATTACAATTGGAATTCTACTTTTTCTTCCAGACAAGTCCTGTCAATATGATCCAGGAACGCATCTAATATTTGTTTTACCAGATTGGCTGCACCATTGTAACCTGTTTTTGCAAAGTAGTTATGTCCTGGACGGTCGGCTATTGGGAATCCAAAGCGGACAAACGGAGTGTTTTCATCGCGGGCAATATATTTTCCATATGTGTTACCAATCAACAAGTCTACACCTTCCTGTTTGATCCATTGATGCAGGCGGAACATATCAGCCAGCTCTCCGTTCTTAAATTTTGCTTCAGGTATATCTTTCAGTATTTCCGGAATTCTTTCTTCGAAATACTTGCTTGGAGTACCCGTTACGATATATACCGGCTTCATATCTAAGCTTACCAAGAATTCCGTAAGAGGAACCAATGTATCAGGATCGCCCCAAAGTGCAACACGTTTTCCATAAAGATATTTAGCGCTATCCGAAATCAGATCGATTAAACGTCCACGTTCATCGCTCAAACTATCCGGTATCGGCAGGTTAGCATGACGGCTTAATGACATCAGGAAGCGGTCGGTAGCTTTGAATCCGATTGGAATATCCAACATTTCAAATTTCACCTTACATTTGTTTTCCAGTTTGATACAGGCATCTTCCGTACTCATAGGACCAAAACCAAGCGTAAATTTGCTGTCTCCTGTTAACTTCAGATCGGTAGTGGTAGTTCCACCATCAGGGTACATTTTGTAATGTCCGTTAAGCGGAGTATCCAACACACCTGTCATATCCGGGAACATAATAGTACGGGCTTCCATGACCGAAGCCAACCGTTTGATTTCGCCCATATCCGAAGGTTCCATCCAACCGGCTACCAGGTTGATGACATTTCGTTTCTTAGGAGTTGCCGTGGAGAAAAACTTCACCATTGCTGCTACCTGATTCGAATATCCTGTTATATGTGTTCCCACATAACTTGGGGTATTACAATAAATGACCTGTTTTCCCTGGGGAATTAATCCGTCTTCGTTAGCTTTTGAAACAATCTGAACCAAGTCATCGCCAATGGTTTCCGACAAACAAGTCGTATGAACCGCAATTACTTCCGGGTTGTAAACAGTAAACATCGTATCAATCGCTGCAACAAGATTGGCTGATCCGCCGAATACAGAAGAACCTTCTGAAAACGAACTGGTACCGGCCATAATTGGTTCACGGAAGTGACGGGACAATGCGCTTCGGTGATATGAGCAACATCCTTGTGAACCGTGACTATGGGGAAGACATCCGTGAATGCCTAATGCTGCATACATTGCCCCTACGGGTTGGCAGGTCTTGGCCGGGTTAATGGTCAGTGCCTTCCTGTCTATTTCAAATGCAGTGGTATGTCTGAGTAACATAATAATCTGATTTATAATTTATAATTCCTAATTCACAATTAAATTTAGTGTGAATTTATTTCGACTTTTTTAACTGTAAACTCCGTATCTGTTGATTTTAATTCTTAGCTATGAATTAATTAAATACGTATTCCGCTTCTAAAACTTCTTCTCGTTCCCATGGAGCTTTCATTTGTTTGAAAATAGTGCTGCATGCAATCATTTCAATATCCTTGTAGAAGTTAATAGCACCTTCGAAAGCTGCATAAGGTCCACCGTTATCATAGTTGTGGAGTTGTTTCAGGGGGATACCCATTTTCTGAACCACATATTTTTCTTTGATACCGGCACAGAACACATCCGGTTTGAACTTTTCAATTAGTTTCTCCATTTCATGGTGACTCAAATCGTCAACAATCAATGTACCTTTTTTCATATCATTCATCATACCTCTGTACTCGTTGAATTCAATGTCGAAAGCTTCTTTCAGTTGTGCCAGTTCTTCTTCCGTTTTGCGCGGTTTATAGCGTGTAGGATCCGGATAAATGGTCAATTGTTCTATGTTACGACTATCTGCGTCAATCTTAATGGAAGGTAATACGCTGCGACCTTCGTAGTCATCACGGTGTCCGAACTCATAACCGGCAACTAATGTCTCCATACCCAGTTCCGTGAATAATTCCTGATAGTGGTGAGCACGTGAACCTCCAACGAATAACATGGCTGTTTTACCTTCGGTCTTAGCCCTTGCTTTATCTATAGCTGCTTTTACAGGGATCATTTCTTCGGCAATCACTACTTCTATACGATCGATCAATTCCTGATCTCCAAAATACTGACCTACTTTGCGAAGTGTTTTTGCTGTTGCATCGGCTCCGATAAAGTTGGCTTTTGCCCATGGAATACCAAACGAGGTTTCCAACATTTCAGCTACGTAGTTGATAGACCGGTGGCACATTACCAAACTAAAATCGGCTGTATGAGCTGTTTCAAATTGTTCCAGGGTAGAGTTACCCGACATGGTTGCAACAATATCAACACCGATTTTTTCAAATAAATCTTCAATTACAAAGGCATCACCACCTATATTGTATTCACCCAATACGTTTACCGCATATTTGTGTTTACGTACATAGTTGTCATTGTTCCCGATCAGGTTTTTGTACAATCCATTGTTTGCAATATGGTGACCGGCTGATTGCGATACTCCACGGTATCCTTCACAGGAGAATCCGAAGATATTTACACCCGGTAGTTCTTCCTTCATATGACGGGCTACACGGTGAACATCATCACCAATCAGCCCTACGGGACAAGTCGAGAATATTGCGATACCTTTTGGTTTGAACAATTCGTATGCTTCACGAATAGCTTGTTTCAACTTTTCTTCTCCGCCAAATACGATATTCGAATCGTGCATATCAGTTGAGAATGAATATGGAATAAAGTTTTCCATTTCCGGTTTGTCGGCCCTTGTCTGGTTACGACGTGTTAGCCAGGAGTAAAATCCGCAACCGATAGGTCCGTGGGTAATGTTGATAATATCCCTGGTTGGTCCGAGGACTACCCCTTTACAACCTGCATAGGTACAACCGCGTTGTGTAATAATACCCGGAATCGTACGAACGTTAGCCTGAATCTGCGGTATTGAATCCGGGTCATTCACGACCATTGATTTAATCCTCTTCTTCGCTACTTTCTTGGGATAGATTTCTGAAATTTCTTCAACAAATTTGCCCAGCTCTAAATCTTCTATTAATGTCTTTGCCATAATTGTTCCTCCTTAATCTAGTGTAATGTCTTCGCTTTCTCCCGTTCGAACACGGATAGAATCAGTTGTCGGAATTACAAATATTTTACCATCACCACTTTTACCGGTTTGATTGATTTTGATAAGTGTTTCCACAGCCAACTCTTTTTTCTCATCGGTAACCACCAGTGTAATCATTCGTTTGGATTTCAAACGGGGCATCTCTTGAATGAGGTCAGCAAGTTCCGGGTTTTCACCTTTGACTTTCTCAACACCGCCGCGTCCCCTGCCACGTCCCAACACCGCCATGGCTGTGAACGAAGGCAGACCGACATCGGACAGAGCAAGCTTGGTAGCGGCCATTTTATCGATGCGTATCATTGCTAATATCAGTTTCATAATCTTTTTATTTTGACCCTTTATCCCTAAAATGGAATAAGAGAGGTCGGGATTTGTAATAAAATTCAAAGTTTGCACTCCGCTAAGGGTTCCCTTTAGGGAGTTCGGAGTCAGTCTAGTTTTCCGCTGGAGATTGTATAGCTTTCTTCTACCGGAGTAACGAAGATTTTACCGTCACCAAACTGTCCTTTTTCCCCCGAGCGGGCTGCCAGCATGATTGTTTCGATTACGAAATCTTTATCCTTTTCTGGAATAACCATCATAAGCAAATCCTTTGGAAGCTCATCGTAAGTTACATTTCCTACTTTAATACCACGTTGTTTTCCTCTACCGAATACGGCCAATTTTGTGATTGCCGGAAAGCCTGCATCGAATAATGCTTTCATAACTACGGTTGACTTTTCCGGACGAACAATTGCTCTTAATAAATACATATATTTTGTTTTTTAGTACGACCCCCAAACCCCTAAAGGGGAGTAAGAGTTCGAGATTTATACTTAATTTTCAATTTTCACTCCACCAAAATTCCCTTTAGGGGTTCGGGGTTGTCTGTTAGTTCATGATACCAAATCCTACCAACAATTCTTCCAAAGCTGACATTTCCAATGGTTTTGGAATAACAAACATTTTGTTATCATTGATCTTTCTGGCTAGTGAACGGTATTCATCTGCCTGGCCGTGTTCCGGAGCGTGGTCAATAACTGTTTTACGGTTAATCTCAGCATGTTGAACCATATTGTCACGTGGTACGAAGTGAATCATTTGTGTTCCCAGCTGACGGGCAAATTCTTCAATCATATTGGCTTCGTTGTCTACTTTACGAGAGTTACAAATCAAGCCTCCTAAACGAACTGTACCCACTTTACCAAATTTAGAGATAGATTTACAAATGTTGTTGGCGGCATACATAGCCATCATTTCACCCGATACAACGATATAAACTTCTTCTGCTTTACCATCACGAATCGGCATAGCAAAACCACCGCAAACAACGTCACCTAATACGTCATAAAATACATAATCCAAATGCTTGTCTTCATCATAAGCTCCAAGTTGTTCAAGCAAGTTGATAGAAGTAATAATACCACGACCGGCACAACCAACACCCGGTTCAGGACCACCTGACTCTACACAACTTGTTGCCCGGAATCCGGGTTTCATTACATCGTCCAAATCAATATCTTCCCCTTCGTCACGAAGTGTGTCCAATACAGTTTTCTGAGCTAAACCGTGTAGAAGCAAACGGGTAGAATCTGCTTTAGGGTCACAACCCACTACCATAACATTTTTTCCCATTTCAGCCAGACCGGCTACTGTGTTTTGCGTTGTGGTACTTTTACCGATTCCGCCTTTTCCGTAGATTGCAATTTTTCTCATCTTTCTTATATTTTAAATGAATTACTAATGTTTCAGTTTTTGACTAACTCGACAGTCCTTATTCATTAATCGTGCCATTAACATTTCAACCTCGTATTTCGGCATCCAAAACACAGGATAACACATTGATAATTATCTGAGTATAAAATATTATTTTGAGTCGTAAAACTGGATACCGGTATCTGTTCGAAGATGACGTATAAACCGAAATCATACATTTAGGTAGGAATAAACACTTAAAATGTAGGAATTACCGGACCGGTTGATCCGTTTCGTAACAGGCATTCTTACCCTCATAAAAACAGGAAAGACGACTGCATGGACCGTGAACCGGAGCAATACATTATGGCTCCAACCTGAATCTCTTTTAAGTTTTGATAATTATTAAATTCAAGTAGTTGCAAAAATGATTATCTTTGCAGCTATGAAAGAATAAGCTCTGATCTGACGGCCTGTTCTTTTCAACAACTTCAACTTTAAGGTTTAAATATTTGATATGAAGATTCTGAAACATCAACATCTGCTTTTTTTTATCTCTCTTATAGTCCTGGCCGTAATTTCATTCTTCTTCTTTTTCCGCATTGATTTAACATCCGACAAGCGATATAGCATTGCTGAGCAAAGTAAAAACCTGATGGGGAAAATAGATGCCCCTCTCGAAGTTGTTGTTTATCTTGATGGTGATCTGAATCCCGGATTCTTACGCTTAAAAAAATCAACCGCGGAGTTATTGGACGAGTTATCCGTTTATTCCGGCAAAAGCATTCATATCTCGTATGTAAACCCTTCCCTGGCTGACACTCCGGATCAACGGGAAAAAAAATATGCTCAACTTCAATCACGTGGTTTATTGCCTACGGCTGTTTACGAACGGGATAAAGAAGGTAAATCCATTCAGAAAATCATTTTCCCCTGGATTGAGATCTCTTATAAGGGTAAGAAAGTGCAGGTTTGCCTGCTCAAGAATATCATAGGAAATTCAGGTGAAGAGAATCTCAATATCTCCATAGAAAGTTTGGAATTTGAGATCACCGATGGTATTCGTCGTCTGGCAAATACGGAGATAACGAAAATCGCTTTCCTTGAAGGCCATGGCGAACTGTCCGAAGCCGAAACATACGACATAAGCAGATCGCTTAGCAAGTATTTTCAGGTCGACAGAGGTATACTGGCAAGTAATGCGGCCGTTCTCGACAATTACAAAGTGGTTATTATTGCCAAGCCGGTAAAGCCGTTCAGCGAATCGGACAAATACATTATCGACCAGTATATAATGAACGGCGGAAGGGTTCTGTGGTTGCTCGATGGTGTACGAATCTCCAAAGAGAATTTATCGACCATCGGACTTTCTCCGGCTATAGAACTGGATTTAAACCTCAATGATCAGCTTTTCCGTTACGGTGTTCGTATTAATCCCGTATTACTACAGGATGTACAATGCGCCTCTGTCCCTGTAAATATCGCTCCGGCCGGTGCAGCACCGCAATTTGAACCGACCCCCTGGTATTTTGCCCCCTTACTGCTGGCATCCCCGGAACATCCGGTCACCCGTAACATAACCGAAGTACGTTCCGAATTCTGTTCAGGGATTGACCTGGTAGGTGATAATAAACATGTAATCGGTCAGCTTCTTTTAGCCACTTCGGATAATACCCATATCGTCGGAGCCCCTACAACAATTGATTTAAACCAAAAGATTAAGCCAACGGATAAATCATACTTCAACCTCGGTTATGTACCTGTGGCTGTAGCCATGGAAGGAAACTTTGAATCCGACTTTGAAAACAGAATGATTCCGAAAGGGCTGACGAATACAATGCCTATCCGGAAACTAAGCCTTAAAACCCGCCAGATTGTTGTTGCCGATGGTGATATTATCCGGAATGAAATAACGGCAAAGGACAGTACGACAGTTCCTCTCGGATTCGACAGGTATATGAACCAGCAATTCGGAAACAAGGATTTCATTCAAAATGCCGTTCTGTATCTGGCCGATGATGATGGCTGGATGCAATTACGCTCCCGCACATTAAAATTAAGGTTGTTGAATAAGAAAATCACCAATGAAGACCGGGTTACCTGGCAATTGGTCAATGTTATGATACCGATCGGGCTCTTACTCATTTTTGGCATTGCTTACCAGATCATCCGAAAAAGAAAGTATACGAAGTAAAATAGAGGATCCGCGTGCTGTTCCTGTTTTTCATTTTCTGTTCATTGTACGGCATCATTTATTTCCTGTCAGGTAACTATATTGTTTTAAAATACTTATTCCTTATTCGTCAGGTAAAAGTACCTATTTTCTTAATTTTTATCTTCCACGGGTAAAACAAAACAGGGAGCTCACTTGTTAATTCGGAAACAATCATCAAAAATCAGAATTATGACTAAATCTTTAAAAGGAACTAAAACAGAACAAAACTTGCTGAAATCATTTGCAGGTGAATCACAAGCCCGAAATCGGTATGAATTCTTTGCAAGCGTGGCTAAAAAAGAAGGTTATGAGCAAATTGCCGCTATCTTCATGGAAACTTCCAATCAGGAAAAGGAACATGCTAAACGGTTCTTTAAGTTTCTCGAAGGAGGCATGACAGAGATTACGGCCAGCTATCCTGCCGGCATTATCGGAACAACAAAAGAAAACCTGAAGGCTGCCGCCGAAGGTGAAAATGAAGAATGGACCGATTTGTATCCGCACTTTGCCGAAGTAGCTAAAGAAGAAGGATTTCTCGGAATTGCTGCTGTTTATAAAATGATTGCTATTGTGGAGGCTGAACACGAACGCCGCTACCTAAAGCTGTTGCAAAATATCTCCGAAGACAAAGTGTTTATTAAAGACGGAAAAGTCTGGTGGAAATGTTTGAATTGCGGTTATGTTTACGAATCGGAAAAGGCGTTGGAAGTTTGTCCTGCCTGCTTACATCCGAAAGCATACATGCAGGTACGCGAAGACAATTATTAAGACAAACCGGTTGGTTTGAACAGACGACTCCATCCGTTAATTCGGATGGAGTCGCTTGTTTTATTCAGTTCTCTTTTTTATACCGCTTACCCAAAATAATATCAGGAGGAATATTCCAAAAACCAATGATAATGACACCGGCAGGATCGGTTTCATTTCCAACCGGATATACAACTATCACCCGATACAGAAGGCCGTTAAATGAACGCAAAATTCATGAATTCCGGCCTGTTGCCATACTTTCTATTCGTTAAATAGTCGAACAATAATGTTATAGACTTGTTTTAATATAACAATATAAAAAATTTAATCAGACAAGAACATATGGCAAAACTAATTTTAATCCGTCATGGACAATCCGTTTGGAACAAGAAGAATGTATTTACAGGTTGGGTGGACGTCCCGCTTTCACAGGAAGGTATAGCGGAGGCAATACATGCCGGCGAAGAAATAGCCGATATAGAGTTTGACGTGGTTTACACGTCCGTACAAATCCGTGCTATCGAAACGGCTATGATTGCTCTGGCTGGTAATAAAAGCGAAAAAACTCCGGTGGTGATTCATACGGATGGGAAGATGGGTGAATGGACTACCATTTACAACGAAACAATGAGCAAAACCGTTATTCCCGTTTATCGCGACTGGCATTTGAACGAACGCTATTACGGTCACCTGCAAGGAAAGAACAAAGCGGAAACGGCGGCTATTTACGGCGAAGAACAAGTACATTTATGGCGGCGTAGTTATGACATTGCACCACCTCAGGGCGAATGTCTGAAAGATACGGCCGAACGTACGATTCCTTTTTTCAAGGAGAACATCCTCACTCAACTGCAAGCCGGTAAAAACGTACTGGTTTCTGCCCACGGCAACAGTTTGCGATCCATCGTCATGTTTATCGAGAGCCTGTCGCAATCGGAAGTTCTGAAACTCGAAATTCCGACCGGGGTTCCGCTCTTTTACGAGTTACTGGATAATAAACTGGTGAAGGTAAAATAAGCCGGCCGGCGAACCGGTATTTATCAATAAAACGCATATCCTGTGTAATGTCTGCATGGTAGTATAATTCATACTGACCATGCAGACTTTTTTTGTTCCGTCCGCCGATGTACTCCCAACCGGCGTGCGGTATTATTTTCCGGGAGCACAGCCGCAAGTCCGTGGATCTTTCGTCGGTCTTGACTTTAGATTTTTCGTTATTTCTCTTTTGATGTCACAACCATTACAATCGCCACAGGCAGATGACTCTTTCTTACGAATGTTCCTGACGACGGCATACACAGAGTATGCAATGACTACGACTATGATAATTAAAACAATGATAGTTTGAACCATTTGATGCCTACCTCCTGTAGGATAATTAAATTAACGTGAGTTCAATATAAGAAAACTTACAATTCAGTATAAACCAATTAATCGGATAATAAGTTATAGTTTTGTTTGTTGGCTTTCAGTACGTCTAACCGACTAACGCCGTACTGTACAAAAGAATAAAACAAAAACCGCATACAGTGCCGGGGTTTGTACGTATGTCGTTTTACATAAACAAACTTCCTATCTGATAAGTTGCAAAGGCTACCAGCCAGGCAATAGTAGTGGTGTATGCCATCGTAAAGACCGCCCACCCCCAGCTGGATTCCTTTTTAATAGCTGCAATAACGGCCACGCAGGGGAAGTAGATCAATACAAAAAGCATAAAACAGATACTCACCAACGGTGTAAATACTTTCTGACCCTTCAGTTCTCCACTATTATGAGTTTGGGTTCTTATTTCTTCCTTCAGGGAGCTTGAATTTTTATCCGCTTTCATATCCGCCTGATAAAGAATCCCCATAGTACTGACGACAATTTCTTTAGCGGCCAGTCCGGTAATAATGCTGACCCCCATCTTCCAGTCGAACCCGAGAGGTCTGATGACCGGCTCAATGGCATGCCCAAGCTGGCCTATATACGATTTCTCCTGACGTTCGGCCTCTTTGCTTAGCTCCAGTTGGTTGACCTTTTTCTGCTTTTGATTATCCGTATATTGACTGCCCGATTGGACCTTTTGTATTTGCACATCGTAATTGGTGCTATAAACGATATGCTGTGGAAAATATCCCAACGCCCATATGAGGATAGAAGCCAGCAAAATGACATTTCCCATTTTTTTAAGGTATTGCTGCCCTTTATGCCACATGTGTAAGCTCGTATTCTTCATCGTCGGAATACGATACGGCGGTAACTCCATGACAAATGGAACTTCTTTCTTGGAAAAGGCAATTTTCTTCATGACCAGAGCCGTAAGAACTGCCAGTACAATACCGGTCAGATAAATGGAGAATAATACCAGTCCCTGGTTGGCCGGGAATATCGCCGATATAAGCAACACGTATACCGGCAGTCTGGCACTGCACGACATGAATGGGGTAATAATCATGGTCAGGATGCGATCCTTCTTGTTATCCAGCGTACGGGTAGCCATAATAGCCGGGACATTGCAACCGAAGCCCATCACCAACGGAATAAACGATTTACCATGTAATCCTATTTTATGCATCAGCTTATCCATGATAAACGAAGCACGGGCCATATAGCCGGTATCCTCCATCAACGAGATAAAGAAAAATAAAATCATAATGTTCGGTAGGAAAACAATGACTCCTCCTACCCCACCGATAATTCCATTCACCACCAGGTCTCGCAACGCTCCCTGCGGCATGCTACCCTGAATCCAGTCACTCAATAAATGGACGCCGGTGGTTATCCAGTTCATCGGATAACTTCCCAACGTAAATGTTGCCTGGAACATTAACCACATAAAGAAAAGAAATATCGGGAAACCCAGGTATCTGTTCGTCAGTATATCGTCCAGATCCCGCTTACTTACCCTTTTGGCCTTCTTGGGCTCTTTGTAGGTTTCCTTCAACGCCCCATCAATAAAACCGTATTTCGCATCGGTTATAATCGTTTCCGAACGTTCGCCGTATTCTTTTTCCAGCACGGCAATGGTTTGTTTGGCTATGCTTTTAATTTGTTCATAGTTATTGAATTTCTCCAACTGGGCCAGTGTACTCTTATCTGTCTCCAATAGTTTTATGGCTACATATCGGGATGATAACTTATCGGTAATCGTCGGATTCTTCCAGATCACATTCTGGATATCCTTAATAGCGGTTTCTATTTGCGGCCCGTAATTAATATGGATATGTCGTACGCTCGGATCACGGTCTTCATATACCTCAATCAGTTTATCAAATAATTCATCCACTCCTTTTCCTTTTGATGCTACGGTTGGTATAATGGGAATTCCGATCATCTCGCCCAGCCCGTTGTAGTCAAACTTCACCCCTTTCTTTTCCAGCTCATCATACATATTCAGGGCAATAACCACTTTGATATTCATATCTATAAGCTGTGTTGTCAGGAACATATTCCGTACCAGGTTCGATGAATCGATGACATTCACCACAATGTCCGGCATCTTTTCGGTAATATGCGTACGTACATAAAGCTCTTCGGGAGAGTATTCGGTTATCGAGTAGGTACCCGGTAAATCCACAATCTTAAAGGTATAACCATTCTTCTTCATCGTGGCTTCCTTGGCATCCACCGTTACGCCACTGTAATTACCCACCCGCTCATGCGAACCGGAAGCATTGTTGAAAAGTGTCGTCTTACCGCAATTCGGGTTCCCCACCAACGCTACATTAATCACTTTTCCTTTCTCCAACGCCGAGACCTTAAGCGTTTCTTCATCAATAGTACCTTCAAACTTTATTTCGGACAGACCGGCTGCATCCTCTATCGATATTACTTCCACCAGTTCCGCCTCACTCCGCCTGAGTGAAACATTATAGCCCATGATTTCATATTCTACCGGGTCCTGCAAAGGGGCATTCTTGATGACTCTCACCTTTTTCCCTTTTACAAAACCCATCTCGGTTATACGTTTCCGAAAGGCGCCATGGCCTAATACTTTTGTAATGATAGCTTCATCCCCTGTCTTTATATCAGAAAGATGTGTATTATTTGTCGTCATTTTATATATTGATTACACGAATTATTGCGATAAACACAAATTATGCGAATTGTTGCGAATTATATAAACCGGAGTTTCTCAACGGTAAAAGTTTATTGCCTGCCTTACGATCCCCGGAGTTCCTGCGGTGTCTCTTTGTCTCTTAAAAGTCTACTCCAAAGCGAATAAACCCGACCAACGCATTATCCAGCTTCGTTTCAGTTCCCGCCGGATTAATAATATATTGAATATCAGGTCTCAGATAGATATTCTTATTCACCTGCAACTTATAGGTCAGTTCTACCGCCGTTTCGTCGCCTACCGGGCTGCCATCGATTCCGGCATAGGCTATGGCTATTCCAAACTGATCATTTGGCCGCTTGTCGCTCACTTTGCAATTTACACCGACACTGAAATACCGGTTATTCTTATTCAACTTCTTCGGACTAAGTCCTATTTGTGAGAAAACAGATAGTTTGCTGCTGATTTGCTGATCACCCACAAAGTAAAAGCCTCCGTCTTTATGTTCTGTATTCAACGAATCTATATGTTCATGATAATAGATTCCGGCCTTATAAGTTCCCTTCTTCCCCGGCAATAAGCTCTTGTTGACATGAATTTCGGTTATTGCCAGAAGTCCCTGATTCTTGCTCAGTTTCCAGTTGGTATTGTATGGGTTTATATCAAAATCATCAGGTGTTCCATCAAAGACAGCTCCTTCCCACATAAAAGTATCTGACATATTCCACTGTATCGTTGCACCCAATGCTGTCAATGGGAAAATGGGTGGCGATACATTGTCCGCAATACTGGAATGTATTCCAAATGAACTATTCGTAAATAAGGCCCCGTTTTCACTTGTTGCAAAGTTAGCATTCAAATCCTGTAATCCAACCGTTATATTCAGTTTTCCCAGGTTTTGCTTATACCAAAGCTCATAAAGAAAGGAATGATTTCCCGCTTCAATATTCGATATACCCTGGAAGTCACCGACCATATTAGCCGATGGTTCACCGCCGTGTGTATTTCCCGCGTTGACATATGCCTCTCCGCCTTTCCACCACTTGGCAGTCTCCGTATTAAAATCCATTTTGAAATTCGCCAATCCCAAATAGACTGTTCCGGTTTTAATGCCGCCACTGAAATTACCGACCAGGTCGCCTGTATAGGAAGCTTTAAAGCTCAAAGCCTGAGCCCCGGCAGATTCATCCTGTTGTGCCCACAACCCCGTTGAGGCGGCTGTTACGGATATTCCGAAAAACATTAATCTGTACGTTATCTTCATGAAGTATCTTTTCCTTGTTTTTGATACTACAAAAGTACTGCCATCCAGGGAACTCCACTATCCCCATTAATGCTGATTCAGCCCTGATTCCGTCACTATATATGGGTATAAATCCTAAAATACAATCCACTTCCCCGTTTCAGTAACGGACAGAACACTGTTTTTATACGGATTCATCGGAATAAAACAGGTTAATATCCCCCAACAGGTTTTAAATTCGTATTCAATTCATACAGAGATAAATGATATAGATTTTGACTCTATATTAACCCCGTAGGGGGGCAATGATTGTAACTGATCCGAACTCCATTCGTTTCAGAATCCCATAGGGGTGACATGATTTATTTTGTTTACCGGATATTTATTGACTTTCTTTCCCTGTTCTGTTCATCGGCTGGTAGTAATGATATGATTCTTTCCGTTTCCGGGGTTTTATATCACCCCTACGGGGTTCTGATTCGGTACGGCTCTTTATTTCTACCATCATTTCAACCCTACAGGTTTAAAAACATCAATATATATTCCGACAATATTTTCTTCCTTTCACTCCTACTCCACCATCTTGTCAATCCTCGGGTTTAAAGACATCAATACAAGGAAAAGAAAACACCTGGGATCCTGTTATTTCAGCTAAAACTTCATTGACCTTTCGCTCTGTCAGATAATCCTGTTCTTCGTAATTTCGTCCAGCTCTACCAGCTTATTCACGATAGCATAGATGGTCAGTCCTGCCGTACTGTGAATCTCCAGTTTGCGGGTTATATTCCGGCGGTGTGAAATAACCGTATGTGTTGATAAAAACAATTCCTGTGCAATTTCCTTATTGGTAAGGCCTTTCACCACACATACGATGATTTCTTTTTCCCGGATACTTAAAGCATTCGTCTCCTCCGGGACTTCCGCCGTCGTTGAGGCATATAACCGTTCTATTTTTTCTTTCAGTTGCTCCACGCTGTCATAAATGCTGATCGTATCTTCGTAGTTGCGCAATAAACTCACGTCAACCACCGAGTATAACAAAGCCAGGCTTTTGAGTCTCGGATTCTCCGTTTCTTCTTTCAGCCTGGCAATATCAAAATGTCCCCAAAAAGCAGGATTGATAATCAGAATATCGGGTTTGTGGGCGTGCAGGTAGTTATTCAGCGTATCGAGGGAACTTATTTCTACCGGTTGTATCCTGAGTCCGGGGATACGCTTTAAGGCCACGGTTATGCCGCTCCGGATAATCACGGAAGGCTCTGCAATGGCTATGGTAAGCAGTTCTTTGTTCATTGGGCCGGCGTATTTGTTCGTTCGATAACTTCAATAGCCGGTATAAAGAAATAATCTTCTACCTTGTTGTGTGAGGCCAGATCTATTTCACACGAGAGAATGTCGAATAAGACCTCGGTAAGCAGGTGATTACTTCCTTTGGACGGGTAGTATTTGATCAGGATATTTTTCAGTTCGATAAGCTTCGATTCTATCTCATTATGCCGTTCCTGAAAAACGGAGATACTGTATTTCGGGTCCTTTTGTCCTTTCAGCAGGTGCAGCACGTAGGGGAAAACGATTTTATCCTCGTACTCCATATGCTTACGCACTTCGGCAACATATTCATCAAAGAATTTCGTAAAAATAACCCCGTAAGGGATGTCTTGGCCCGAAGCATTGACCGCTTCGAGCAGTTTGTTGCGTATGGCAGGTAATTTAAAATTCAGGAAATACGTATGCGAATTCTTCAGATAATCAATCACCGACACGATAGAGATATTATCATATACATTATCGACCTCAAAATTTCCTTCCGACAGAAAATTGACTACCGCCAGAAACGTATTGCAGTCGATACCGCTTGCCTCGCAAACTTCCTTCACCGTCTTATCTCCAAAGCCCAATGACAATCCGAAACGACTTATAACCAATAATAAAGAAAGATCTTCATTGATCAGATCGCTCATTTTTTCATGTGCCGAGAATTTTTGTTGTCTTTGCATGCTTACATATTTTACAGGTTTTTTTCCGGTATCCTTTTTTTATGTCATTCTTCATTTCCACCATCCTGTCAGACCCTGCGGGTTTAAAGACATTGATATATCCTGACAACATTTTATATCCTTCGCATCTTTTCAACAACCATTTCAATACTAATTATTTAATCCATTGATCTGTTTATAAATGGCTAGTATGCCAACAATACGGGCAGACTGAACAGACAGCACGAATACGGTATTTTCCTTACACCCTGCAAAGATACTTATTTAGATTGATTCTAAAGACGGTAGGTGTATAAAAAATTTAAAACAAATCTATCAAAACGAAAGATAAAAACCATAACCGCACCCTCCATGCTTTCTGATGTAACTTTTCCTCCCCGCCATTACTTACTCCTTACCTCTTGCCGCTGATTTCTCAGTCCTTATTTCTCTCTCATTCCTCGCTCCTCATTCCTCGCTCCTCATTCCTTCACTCTTTATTCTTAGTTTCTTTTATTCTAAATAACAAGTAAATCATATATAAATCATAGATAATTCATATCTATATAAATACGGTTTATATATGATTTATATATGATTTATATATGAATTATATATGTTTTATTATAGAACAAAAGAAGAGCAAAAGAAGAAGAAAGGTAAAAGGGAAGCGGGAAATTCAGGCCGGGAAGAGTTAACGAAAGAAAATAATAAGCGCGCTGAAATGTTAATGTCAGGAGACGTTACACATTGTATAAAACAAACAATTATTAACCTTTAGCTTCCTTGGACAGCCGGCTAATCGGAGATATTTTTCACCGGAGTTGAAAGGTAGTCGTGCAGAATATCTACAATCAATCAGATAATTAAGGAAAAACAAATCCTGAGCCCGGGACAGGATCGGTTTTAGGAAAAGTCGGTGTATTACGATAAAAAAATCAATATTTTTTTATAAAATATAATAGAATTATTTATTTTTGTTGTTTTGTAAAAGACTACAGAATCATATCCAACTGGAAAAAACTATGAAAACAAGAAACGCCCGGGAATTAAGCAGTGCGTTGGTGCTGTTTAGTTCGGGTATACCCGGTATTTTGAGTGCATCGAAGGATAGAGACGATATGGGGCGCAGGAATCAGATGAACCGTATGAATCCGAGGCAACTCAATCAACAGGGCAGGAATGAACTTCGGGAGCATGTTCCGGAATATCCGGATGCGGGTCTGATCAGGCATTATCCATCATCTATGTTTAAGGAATTACGGGCCCGAAAGAATTTCAAACCTTCCGCCTGCAATAAGCAAACCGCCCATCAGCTGCCGGAAACGGAGTTGCTCCGGAGACTCAATCAGGCACTCAGGAAGTACAGCACGACTATCCTGAAATTGCCGGAATGGGATGATCCCGCATGGACGCGGTATGAAGAGATACAACGGGAAAGAGCGTTATTAAATTTCGGGAAAAAGCCGGTTTGTTTTGATACCAACGGGAAAATAGCCGCAAGACGAAGCCTGCCGGAGACAGAAAACTGGAACGATAAACGGTTTTATGTCAGGACGCTAAAAGATGAATCCATGCAACGGCCTTACGGGCGGGAAGAAGTGGCACTGATAGAAAAAAGACTATCGAAATTCAGGGCATGGGAACACACCTATGAAGTTCAGGAAGATAAAGCATTGAATATCGCCTTAGCGGAGTATATAAATCTCCATTATCCGCATTTTGAGGAACGGTGTAAGCTTCACCCGGACCGGGCAAGCATGGAAGCGGCACTGAAAGACGACCCGTACCCGACAGCAGAACGACCGGGCCACGCTGCAACCGATTCAGGAGATGCCATCCGCAATGCCCCCGATGACTATGTATGGACATCTGTCAGAAATACAGGCGGAACAGGCAGACTAAAAGGAGCAGACAGCGAACCCGGCATAAGAACTGAGATAATTGGATTTATCGAAGACGGATCTCATCGTAAAGCAAAAGAAATCACCACCAAGCAAAAAAAATCCATTGGCCGCAAAAAGAGCAAAACACCTTTCCCTGACAGCCTGAAAGCTGCGTACCTGAAATATGACCGGGAAGCAGAGGCGGATCGACCGGAAGAAGAATAACCGGTTGATAAAATTATTCTACGGGACTCCCCCGGCAATATGAAAAGACAATAACGTTATTTTGAGACTTCTCCGTTGAGCATTCATCTGCTTTCAGTCCGGGAGAATACGGCTTTTGATGCAGAAAATACCCGGCTTTTTCTGTCAAGGCGGGAAAGAACGACCTCTGTTGAATGGGGTCAGACAGCACAATTCATAACGGACAGGTTGAAAAACAGAGTGAGGCCGTCACGAATCATTAGCCTACACCATAAGAAGTGACGGACTCACTTTCACGAACGGAAAGAATATATTTCCTATTTCTGAATTTTACATCATTATCTATCATCCGGATATTCTATGTGAAATGCAAAGAACACGGTACATACGAACCGGGCCTGATACCATATCGTTGGTTGAAGTCCTCATGCAGGAGATAAAAGATCTCAAACGACAGGTATGTATGTTAAGCCTGACGACCCCAATGGCACAATTGTATACCGAAAAGGAAGCCGCGAAGCTGATGAGTATTTCGGGCAGGATGCTTTATACCTTACGCAAAGAAGGCAAAATCCATTACCGGCAATTGGAAAACAACATCCGCTATAGCCTGGGAGATATCGTGGAGTACGAGGAGAAGTGCAAAATGGAGATATAGCTCGCATAAGGAGCACTCCCCCACTATTGATTTGCAGAATACATCTTATTACCAAAAAGTAGGAGCAAAACGAAAACTTACCCTGATTAAAGAAAAGACGCAGAGAACAGAAATATTAATTAATTTATAGTAAATACAAAATTAATTATGTAGTTTTGTAGGTTGGAATAAATAATTAATTGAGAATCATCTATATTGAACAGTTATAAACTATACAGGTTTATAACACATGTTAGATTTAGCTATCCTAAACTTTCCAATAGTTTACATTAAATAAACTTGAACGAGAATGATACACATACCAGCGAGTAAAGAGAATTAATATATTAGAGAAAATAGGAATTATGGCTAAAATATATTCATTGAAAATTTCTAATTATAGAGGGATAAAGGAGTTTGAACAAGTCTTTGGATTATCCAATTTCATTTGTTTAATTGGACGTGGTGATTGTGGTAAAACGACAATTCTAAATTCTATCTATTCAGCATTATGTCCAAACTGGAATTATAGCTTTTATGATACAGATTTTTATAATGGAGACATTGAAATACCAATAAACATAGAAGTGAGTTTATATGATTTGCCTAAAGAATTACTTTCTGAGAGCAAATATGGATTGCATAAAAGATTGTTGAATTCGAAAGGTGAAATTATTGATGATTTAACGCAAGAAGATTCACCTAAAAATATTGACATCTTATCTATAAGATTAGAAGTAAATAAAGATTTAGAACCAAAGTGGCATATTGTCAATGAAAGAGATAAACCTGATTTTATAGAAATGAAATCAGCTGACAGGGCAAAGCTTAATGTTTTCTATATATCTGATTTTTTAGATAGACATTTTTCCTGGAGTAAAGGTAATCCTTTATATTCTTTACTAAAGAAAGACGGAACCTCTGAGAATAGGAATGATGCAATCATTGATGCTTTTAGAGATGCTAAAAAGAAAATAGATGATAGTTCTTTTGATTACTTAAATAATGTTTTAGACAAAGTAAAAGTTAATGCTAAAAGCTATGGAATTGATATAAGCGAGATAAACACAACAATAGACTTTAAAGATATTTCTATAAATGAAGGGAAAGTTTGCCTACATGACGACAAAATACCATTTAGGCTAAAAGGGAAAGGTTCGAAAAGACTTTTATCAATAGCTATTCAGACTGAACTCTCGAAGTTAGGTGGCATTATACTAATTGATGAGATAGAACAAGGACTTGAACCTGATAGAGTAAGATTTCTAGCAAAGACATTAAAAGAGCAGAATGAAGGTCAAATCTTTTTAACAACCCACTCAAATAATGTAATAGTTGAATTAGATGCAATAAATCTATTCCTGATGAGAAATAATGCTCCGAGTTTATTTAAATTTCAAGAGCAATTTCAAGGTTGTCTTAGAAGTAATGCAGAAGCCTTTTTTTCAAAAAGGATATTGGTTGGTGAAGGAGCAACTGAAGTTGGAGTTTGTAGAGCTTTGAATAATCACAGAATCTCAAGCGGTGAAACTAATTTCCCAATCTTGGGAATCTCAATTGTAGATGGTAAGGGAAAGAACTTTATCAATTATTGCAAAATATTTAAGAGCGCAGGATATGATGTTTGTGTTTTATGTGATTCGGATGAGGCTGATACCAATAAACAAAAAGAAAAGCTTCGAGAACTTGGCATTGTGATAATCGATTGTCAATATGAGAAATCAATAGAATCTCAATTACTTTCTGAACTACCATGGACTGCTGTCCAAAAACTTATTGATTATGCTGTTGAGATAAAAGGAATAGAAAGTATTATGAGTGTAATTAAAGATCAATTAGGTTACGACTTACCTCGTGATTGGCGTAATAGTGAATCTGAAGATTTGAGATTATTATTTGGTAAAGTGGCAAAAGACAAGTCATGGTACAAAAACATTGAACATGGCGAGTACCTTGGTAAAGTTTGGTTTGATTCTATCGATCAAATGCAGAATAATCATCTATCAAAGCAATACTCATATTTAATAGATTGGATTGAGAATGTTTGATTATAGCAGTTTTGTCTCTGAAAGAAAGAGTTTATTAGTTGCTCCAGCTGGTTATGGAAAGACTTATACCTTAGCAGAGTGTATAAAATATACGCCTGATGGAGATAGACAGCTCATTTTAACTCACACTCACGCTGGAATAGCTTCAATAAAAGAAAAAATAAAAAAACAAAAGATTCCAAGTTCAAAATATCATATTGAGACCATTACTGGTTTTGCACAAAAATATGTGGATGCATTTTATTGCGGTGCTGACTCTCCCGCTCAGGAAGATTCGAAAATATATTATCCTTTTATTATAAGGAAAGCAATAGAACTATTTAAAAGAGATTCAGTACTTCGAGTTGTTTCTAACACCTATAGTGGCCTTTTTGTTGATGAATACCAAGATTGCACAAAATCTCAACATTTAATGATTTTGAAATTATCAAATGCTTTGCCAACGCATATCTTTGGAGATTCTCTGCAAGGAATAATGGATTTTGGAAAAGAACAATTAGTTGATTTTGATGAAGATTTGAACGACTTCGTGAGATTTCCAGAACTTGAAACTCCATACAGATGGTTTCAAGAAGGGAATAACAATAATTTGGGTAATGCATTAAAAGAAATAAGAGCGGAATTACTTAAAGAGGGAAAGAAAACAATTGACTTGAATAAGTATGGAGATGATATGCTTCATTGCGTAAAAGTGAATAATACTAATGATATAAATGATAAAGATAGTCTATATCGTAAAGGCCTACTTAAACTCATAAATAATCCTTTTAATGTCTCTGCATACGAAAATCTACTTATAATTGTACCTGAGTATTATGAAAATAATATTCCAAAAGGTGACGTATTACATAGAGCAAATTTGAAACCTAAAATTGATTTTTCTAGTAAATTGGTACTACTTGAAGCTTTCGATGATAAAAGTTTTTATACAGTTGCTAAAAATATTGACAATATCCTTGATTCATATCAAAAAATAAAGAATATAAATAAATGTTTTATAGATAAAATTTTAGAGCCTCTTTTCTATACTAGTTTCATAAGTAATTGGTTCAATGTATACTCTAATGTAAAAGATAGGCAAAAAGAAAACAAAGAAAAATCAGTTGAACTAAAACTGTTTTTTAACGAATGTGTAACAAAACCAACAAATCAAAATACTCTTGATCTTTTAGTTTATTTGAAAGATGAGCTAAAATTTAAATATAAAAGACCGGAATTAGTATTTAGTATTTTGAAAGCATTAAAGAATTCCATCGTTGAGAATATTAGTGTAACTGCAAGTATGATTTCTCATAAAAATATTGTCCGAAGAGTAGGACGAAAAATAAATGGCAAATGTATAGGTACTACGCTCTTGACCAAAGGACTAGAATTTGATACGGTGGCAATAATGGATGCGGATAAGTTTGAATCAGCCAAGCATCTATATGTTGCTTTAACACGTGCTTCAAAGAAATTAATAATATTCACACAAAACAAAATATTAACTCTAAAATAAAAACTAAGATTGGCGATTTAATTGTTTGACGAAGTAGAAATTAACAAAATCATCAACTTCAACTGTTATAGTATTCAGCACAAGTTACGCTTACTAATTTTTGAAATCCATCTGGATGAAATATTTTTTCAACAAACACCTCTGATTTATTGACGGAAACTTAATTTATTCATTCTAACAATTCCAATCCTATGGAAAAAATCACAATAGTAAATCTTATTGATTTCAGAAGAAAAAATAACAAAACAAGGATTACATACATGAATAATCTTAAAAAGAAAGATTTTCCTGATATTGAAAAAGAGAATGACTCCACTGGTGATTATTGGATAAGCTGTACAAGTGCATTAGCTACTATATTCAAAACAAACAATAAGGACTTTATTAGAGAGAAGAACGAATATTTACAACTAAAAATTAATGCTGCATCTGATTTAAGAACTAAAAATCGGTTTCAAAAGAATATAGATTTATTATCTCGCTTTGAAGACTTCGATTTCAATAATATAAAACCTGATTGTGAGTTGAAGTATCTCAAAAAATCTGACGATAAATCTATATTAAAAATTAGTGGTTTGCCCGTTTATGCTAACCCAAGTCATGTCTTTTCATTCTCAAAAGAAGAAGAACATGAAATCGGAGCAGTATGGTTTATTGCTAAAAAAGATGGATTTTCAAAAAATGAATTAGCTATGTTTGCCGATGTTTTGTATCGTTATTTATCAATTCATTATTCAGCTGATTATAAAGTTAATCTAAATTATTGTGTTGCTATCGATGTCTATAAAACTCAATACGTAAATTACAAGCAAATCTTAAATAATGATTTAAACAGCTCTTTAGAGGAAACAATAGATGAATTCATGAGTTTTCTCTAAAACAATATCCAATTTTGTGTAGCGTTACCGACAATAAACACTAGAATTACTAAACTTGATTGCATTAACAGATCCCAGATTTTCCATTGAGTATAGGGTGTGCTGTAAAGAATAGCTTTAGACTCCGAGAATATAGTGAGGACTCGTTTGCAACGAGAGGTTAATGGTTATGCGTTTGTAACGCCATAAAGTTTAATACTAGGGTTTGTAATTATCATAACAAGAATATATCTTAGGAGAATTGTAGCGTTGAGAAACAAGACAGCGTATATTTCTGCACTTTTACAGTAAATGGATTGGGTTGATATTTTTACATAGCTTAATCAGAGAATTATTATATCATCTTTGTTGGAAACAAAAAACAATTAACCCCTCATTACAAACGAGGGGAAGTGTGGATGTAAATAATTAGGAGTTTGATTTGTGGGTTGATTTAAAAAGATTAATAATTTGTTAAATCTAAATATTATGGAACACACAGAACTTTACACCCAAAAATTAGTTAGGGGAAAACGGTCGTATTTCTTTGACATTAAACAAACCGAACAAAAAGATTTTTATTTGACTATTACAGAAAGTAAAAGGTCAGTTGATGGATTTCTACGTAATAACATTATGGTTTTTGAAGAAGACATCGAAGATTTTATGGTTTCTTTCACACAATGCTTAGCAAGTTACCATAAATTGAAAGAAGCTCAACCAGTCAATAACAAACCCTGTTGAGCACCGTAGGAACAGTATATGAAATCTCCTCTACCCATCGTTTGTAACGAAGGTATAATGGTTGTGCGTTTGTAATTATAACAACAAGAATATATCTCTGGAGAATTACAAGGTTGAGAAACAAGACAGCGTTTATTTCTGCACTTTTACAGTAACTGATTGGGTTGATATTTAATAGAGCTTAATCAGAGAATTATTATATCATCTTTGTTGGAAACAAAAAAACCATTAACCCCTCATTACAAACGAGAGGGAATGTGGAATGGAATTGGCTTTAGCCAAATGATTATTTGACAAGATAGGATATTGTGTATGGAAGATTTTGGCTAAAGCCAATAAGACATATTCTATCTCCCCTCCAGCTAAAGCTGGAGGCAATTGATGCAGGGGCAATGGATAATGGGGCAATGAATGATGAAGGCAATGGATGATGAGGCATTTGAAGGAATGGACAAATAAAAGAGACATTCGAAATAAAATAATTTGAAATAGAGACATTTGATGTAAAGAAATTTGAAATAAATAGGATTGGGCTGGAGCTGGAGGCAATGGATGATGGGGCAATGAATGATGAAGGCAATGGATGATGGAGGAATTTGAATGAATGGACAAATAAAAAAGACATTTGAAATAAAATAATTTGAAATAGAAACATCTGATGTAAAGAAATTTGAAATAAATAGGATTGGGCTGGAGCTGGAGGCAATGGATGATGAGTCAATGGATGATGGGGCATTTGAAGGAATGGACAAATAAAAAAGACATTTGAAATAAAACAATTTGAAATAGAGACATTTGATATAAAGGAATTTGAAATAAATAGGATTGGGCTGGAGCTGGAGGCAATTGATGCAGGGGCAATGGATGATGAAGGAATTTGAATGAATGGACAAATAAAAAAGGCATTTGAAATAAAATAATTTGAAATAGAGACATTTGATGTAAAGAAATTTGAAATAAATAGGATTGGGCTTTAGCCCATTCTATTGATGATGAAATAAAAGGGAATTGGCTTTAGCCGAAAAGATTAATAATGGGAGATTGTGATGGAAGATTTTGGCTAAAGCCAATAAGACATATTCTATCCTCTCCCTCCAGCTAAAGCTGGAGGCAATGGATGATGGGGCAATGGATGATGGAGGCATTTGAAGGAATGGACAAATAAAAGAGACATTCGAAATAAAATAATTTGAAATAGAGACATTTGATGTAAAGAAATTTGAAATAAATAGGATTGGGCTGGAGCTGGAGGCAATGGATGATGGAGCAATGAATGATGAAGGCATTCGAAGGAATGGACAAATAAAAAAGACATTTGAAATAAATAGGATTAGGCTTTAGCTGGAGGAAATGGATGATGGGGCAATGGATGATGGGGCATTTGAAGAAATAGACAAACAGAAAAAGGCATTTGGAATAAAATAATTTGAAATAGAAACATCTGATGTAAAGAAATTTAAAATAAATAGGATTGGGCTTTAGCCCATTCTATTCTTAAATGAGAAAAAGGAATTGGCTTTAGCCAAATGATTATGTTATACGATTTTGTGAACTATCCATTAAAATCAAAATACTATGCCATTTGTAAAAGTTTATATCCATTTTGTTTGGAGTACAAAAAACAGAGCACCATTTCTTGAAACAAAAGAAATGAGGGATAAAGTTTGGTTTCATATCAGAGAAAATGCTATGAAGAAAGGAATTTTTATTGATTTTGTAAATGGTTATTCTCAACATTGTCATTGTCTTGTATCTTTGGGAATTGATCAAACCATATCAAAAACAATGCAGTTAATAAAAGGAGAATCATCTTTCTGGATTAATAAAGAGAGATTGACAAAAGAAAAATTTGAATGGCAGGATGAGTATTATGCCGTTTCTGTTTCTGAATCAATGATTGAAAAGGTCCGTAATTATATTAAAAATCAAGAGGTTCATCATGGCTCTATATCGTATAATGACGAAATAGATGATTTGATTAGTAAATATGGATTTGAGAAATTTAAAGACAAATAGTTTTCAATAGGATTGGGCTTTAGCCCATTCCTATTGATGATGAAATAAAAGGGAATTGGCTTTAGCCGAAAGATTAATAATAGGATATTGTGATGGAAGATTTTGGCTAAAGCCAATAAGACATATTCTATCCTCTCCCCTCCAGCTAAAGCTGGAGGCAATTGAAATAATGGCTTTGCATTTGTTATCGGTTATCCGGCAAACCGAAGGACAGCCTCAATTTTAGGATATGAAAGCTAAAGCTGGAGGCAATTGAAATAATGGCTTTGCATTTATTATCGGTTATCCGGCAAACCGGAGGACAGCCTCAATTTTAGGATATGAAAGCTAAAGCTGGAGGCAATTGAAATAATGGTTTTGCATTTGTTATCGGTTATCCGGCAAACCGAAGGACAGCCTCAATTTTAGGATATGAAAGCTAAAGCTGGAGGCAATTGAAATAATGGCTTTGCATTTATTATCAATTATCCGGCAAACCGGAGGACAGCCTCAATTTTAGGATATGAAAGCTAAAGCTGGAGGCAATTGAAATAATGGTTTTGCATTTGTTATCGGTTATCCGGCAAACCGAAGGACAGCCTCAATTTTAGGATATGAAAGCTAAAGCTGGAGGCAATTGAAATAATGGTTTTGCATTTGTTATCGGTTATCCGGCAAACCGGAGGACAGCCTCAATTTTAGGATATGAAAGCTAAAGCTGGAGACAATTGAAATAATGGTTTTGCATTTGTTATCGGTTATCCGGCAAACCGGAGAACAGCCTCAATTTTAGGATATGAAAGTAATCGAACAATTTTTAAGAGGGAAAACGCCTTATCCGGCAGATTGTGAAGACAGCTTTTTTGTTTCAGAACATTTTGCAGCTGTTATTGACGGCGTAACAACAAAGTCAAGCAGAAGATATAACAATGAATCATCCGGGAAAGCGTGTTCACAGCTTCTCTCAAAAGCCCTCGAAGATCTCCCCATTCAATCGACGGCAAGCCAAGCGGTTGAATTTCTAACATCGGTAGTTTTCGCCATGTATGAGGAACTGGGCATTGAGGAACAATTACGGGATTCACCGGCCGAGAGAGCTGCTGCCTGTATCGCTATTTACAGCCTGTACCGGAATGAGATATGGATGGTTGGAGACTGCCAGTGCATGGTGGATACGAAGTATTACTCAAACCCGAAAGCTATCGACACTTTATTATCCGAAGTCCGGTCCCTGTTTATACAAACAGAACTTAGAAAAGGTAAGTCGCACGATGATATCAGGAGAAATGATACCGGGCGGGAATTTATCCTACCCCTGCTGGAACGGCAAGCAATCTTTCAAAACTCATTCAAGAAGGAAAAATTCGGGTACGGAGTGATTGACGGTTATAAAGTACCCCGGAGAGAAATCAACGTGATTAAGCTGTCTGATCCGGGTTCTATTATTATAGCTACGGATGGTTATCCCTGTCTCTTTGAAACATTAGATCAAAGTGAGAGATACCTGAAAAAGATCCTGAAAAAAGATCCACTCTGCTTTCAGAAATTCAAAACAACCAAAGGACTTCAACCGGGGAATATTTCATTCGATGACAGAGCATTTCTGAAGTTCAGGATGAAATAATCGCCCACAAACCCCGGATTACTCATTATTTTATGATAAAATACCATAAATGCGGTATAAAAAATGCCTTATCAATGGTATTTTGGATGCTATCCGGTTCTGCTATATTTGCATCGTCGAAAGGGTAGTTCGTCAACGACAAGATGATTGTCAGAAGAGTATTACCGATTCATCGAATTTATCAACAGAATCAATAAAAAACAGCAAATGAAATTTACCAAAACAAATATGAATATGTGTTGCTTCATGTCATTACGATGTTGAACCGACTATTTCATGTTTATTTAAAATAAATCTAAAAACAGTTGGTCGATAATCGGTCAACTGTTTTTTTATATTATACCGTTTGCATATCAGCAATATACACTTGAATTTTCTTTTCGTCTTATATATACTTGTTTTAGTTAGTACTCGTTAGTAGTTTTTCTGAGAATTTATTTATAGTTTGTTTCGATGTGAATCGCGACAAACTGTAAATAATCTTTCAACATTAAAAATCAATTTTACAAAATATACATTGCGGGGACCGGATTTAGAAAGTCATTATTGATCTCTCCATTTCCACGTTCTCAACACTAAAAAAAAATAATATTATGGCTGGTTTTTCAATCTCTTTTCAAAAAGCATTGGCGAAGGTACTTAACCTCAAGCCCGTTAAACATAGTAATGAATCTTTAAAAAATCAAGAAATTGTGGCAACAACTAAATTAAAATTTGAGACACTGCAATTACATGCAGGTCAGGAAGTGGATGGAACCACCCACTCCCGCGCATTACCAATTTATCAGACATCCTCTTACGTATTTGAAGATGCAAAAGATGGCGCAGACCTTTTCGGGTTACGCAAGTTTGGAAACATTTACACCCGTTTACAAAACCCTACGACAGATGTGTTTGAAAAGCGCATTGCTGCATTGGAAGGTGGCGTAAGCGGGTTAGCTACTTCGTCCGGACAATCCGCCCAGTTTATTGCCCTGAATAACATTATCCAGGCCGGCGATAACTTTATTTCCACCCCTCACCTGTACGGCGGAACCTACAATCAGTTTAAAAATCAGTTTAAACGTCTGGGAGTGGAAGTCCGGTTTACGAAAGACGATAAACCAGAAGAATTTGAAGCATTAATTGATGAAAACACCAAGGCTATTTATCTGGAAACAATTGGTAATCCGGAGCTGAATGTTCCCGACTTTGATGCGATAGCCGTGGTAGCTAAAAAACATGATATTCCGGTCATTGTAGATAACACATTTGGTGCCGGCGGTTATCTGTTCCGACCCATTGAGCATGGTGCTTCGGTAGTGGTAGAATCAGCGACCAAATGGATCGGCGGCCACGGGACATCTATCGGTGGTATTATCGTAGACAGCGGAACCTTTAATTGGGGTAACGGCAAGTTTCCTTCATTTACAGAACCTTCGGACAGTTACCATGGATTGGTATTCTGGGATGTATTCGGGGCTAAGGGTCCGTTTGGCAATATAGCCTTTAATATCCGTGCACGGGTAGAAGGACTCCGCGACTGGGGTAACACGATTAGCCCATTCAATTCTTTCCTGTTAGTACAAGGCATTGAAACGCTTTCATTACGTGTAGAACGTCATGTACAGAATACACTGGCACTGGCAGAGTGGCTGGAAAGACATCCGAAAGTGGAATATGTGAACTACCCGGGATTGAAGAGCAGTAAATATCACACCTTAGCAAAAAAGTACTTTCCAAAAGGAGCCGGCGGAGTGCTCACTTTCAAAATAAAAGGTGACCCGAAGAATGCAGACACATTAATTGATCATGTAAAATTATTAAGCCATTTGGCCAATGTAGGGGATGCCAAATCGTTGATTATCCACCCATCAGCCACCACACATGAACAACTATCACCTGAAGATCAGATTGCTTCGGGAGTATTACCCGGATTATTGCGTATCTCCGTTGGTATTGAAAACATTGAAGATATTAAAGCCGATCTACAACAGGCATTTGACACGATCGAATAATTTGTTGTTCGTGCCGATTCTGGGAGTTTCAACGAACGATCCGTATTCATTCCTTCCGTGCGTTGAAATATATTCCTGATTAAACAATAAAGATACAATAAGCCGGGATTTCAGAATCCCGGCTTATTGTATTATAAGAAATCTCGTCAGAAACAGACTGAATACATGAATACAGAAGCCCTCATAGTGAGGGGCCTGACAGTTGGAAAGCCAAACCAGCGTGGATATAAATTGAATATCGTTTTAGAATAAATCATTTCATCCGGTGAGGACTTCACAAGCCCTTACTTATCTGTTGAAACAATTCTTAATTCCACCTTGTTGGAGAACAATAATTTGCAAACTAACATATAAAACATTAAAAACTTTCAGTACATTTGTCCGGTCTGAATTTATGTAAAAACGAACAGCGAAAATCACCTAACAGGAGAATTTTATTCTGTTCTCAAAATTGATTTCATTTTTTTATTATTCAAAAAGGGACAAGGTCATTGAAAGTTTTATCGGTTCAGATTGAACAAATTGTTTTTCAGATCCTTATAGTAGCACATAAGCTTTTACTCATTGGATTTAAACCGAACAAACGATGAATGTAAAAAAACAAGGTATAAAAGCAAAAACAAGAAATTAAGAATTCATTTGATTATAAACTTTTTTAAACGCAGGGAGGGACTTATTCAAAATGATTACAGATAAAGAAACAAACACGATTTATTTTTCGGAGAAACTAATCGAACAGTTTCTGGAAATCTCAACTCAAATGTGCAGTACCCTGGATTCACTGGGTGCGAAACCACGATTTCTACGTTACACAAAAGATATATGGGCCAGGGATTATATGCCCATACAGGTAAATGAGCCTAAATTTATCCAATATACATTTTATCCTGATTACCTCCAAAAGCTTGAAGATATAAAATCTGATCCGGAAAGTATTTGCAGCGATCTTAAATTAAATACTGTTAAGTCGGATATTATTCTCGATGGCGGCAATGTTGTTAAATCGGACAAGTGTGTTATTATGACAGACAAAATTGTACTTGAGAACAAAGACAAATACAACAAGGAGCAATTATTAACTAAGCTAAAGGACCTTTTTGAAGTTGAGAAGATCGTACTAATACCATGGGATCGTGGAGAGAGGTACGGTCATGCAGACGGGATGGTTCGATTTATAGATAATGAAACAGTATTATTACAGGGATATTATAAAACACATAAAGACCTGTTTCCTGACGACTTTATTGATTACCTGTTGAATTCATTCAAAGAGAATCATCTGAAATATGAGTTTTTAAACATCGATTATTCAGAAAGGATAAATGCCAAGTTTGCCTATATTAATTACTTACAAACAAAGGATTTTATTCTATTGCCTTCATTGGGTATCGATAAGGATGACGAAGCTCTGGAAGAAGAAATAAAGAAATATTTTCCGGATTATAAGAACAGGATTCGAAAGATCAAAATGAATGCTATTATTGCTAAAGGCGGTGCTTTAAACTGTATATCCTGGACGATAAAAGAATAAACAGATCAACCAAAACCGATCATTCATTGTTTCTTTCCAGTCCTTACAGAATGGACGAGGGTTATTTTATCATGCAGTGAGAGCTTCACCTGAAATGAAACCCTCACTAAACATTCTTGTCAGTTAACCTTTCGTGCATGGGACGTTTTGTTTGAATCCGATAATGCCACGTCCGCAGCAGTTTCAATTACAACACCTTTTGCGTTTATTCTGATAAAACGTTTTTCAGGTTTTGGGAATCCCGGCTTCTGAACCAAAAGAATATAGTCACCCTTGATTACCGGCTCGATAACAAACTCGCCATATTCGTTGCAGACATCTTCAGCTACAATCTCCATTGTTTTTGAATTCAACAATGTAACCGTTGCATAATTTCCACCCCGTGTATCACTCTTCACGATTTTACCTTTAATCAGGAATGAATCCTGAGCAAATAATTGTGTTCCAAAGAGTACAAGGCATGCGAGTAAAAATAGTTTTCTTAATTGATTTGTTTTCATAATCAGATGTTTTAATATTATTGTTTTAAATGAAATTGATTTTTTATAAAGCGTTTATTATATTGACTCAAAAACCACCGGTTTCTTACATTATATTTTCTAATTAGACGATTCAAATTTCCTGTTTGGATTTAAGAAAATGACAATACTTTGAATTACTTTATGAGCCAATGGACTAACCAGCTATAAAACAGCAATCTAAAATCAACAGTTATATCATCCTATTCAGTTACACTGACGTTTGACAGACAGTCAAACTTTAATCGCACCCCACAGCAAAGCCAGCCTTTCACAGGAGATATAAACATCCGGAAGAATGCAATGAGTGCTGAAGAAAACCGGGAAATATTTTGGATATAAAAAAACTTTTATTTAACTTTACAGCAGAGCCTGTATGTTCTTAACACAAAAACATTCCGCTTAGGATAAGCTTTTTATCTTTACGCGGAAGCGCAGAGTCCGTAATATCAGGCCGACACGTGATCTGTGACCAATGGGACAAGTCTGATACTGTTTGCCACGGACACTACTACAGAGAACAGTATGTTTAGATTTGAGACGTATTAACAGAAAGATATTTGCAGTAAACAGGTTAAATTCAACTAAGTATTAATTATTAAAGACAAAAGAGAAATGAAGAAATTCAGATGTTCAGTATGTGGTTATATCCACGAAGGGGATTCAGCTCCGGAAAATTGTCCAATGTGTAAAGCTCCGGCGAGCAAGTTTACCGAAGTTGTAGAATCGACAGGGGCTCTTACATTTGCAGACGAACATGTAATCGGGGTTGCCAAAGGATGCGACGAAGAAATGATTAAAGATCTCAATAACCATTTCATGGGAGAATGTACCGAAGTTGGTATGTACCTGGCAATGAGCCGTCAGGCCGATCGTGAAGGTTATCCTGAAGTAGCAGAGGCATTCAAAAGATATGCCTGGGAAGAAGCAGAACATGCATCCCGGTTTGCAGAATTGCTTGGGGATGTTGTTTGGGATACAAAGACGAACCTGCAAAAGCGTAAAGATGCAGAACAAGGTGCCTGTGAAGACAAAAAGCGAATTGCAACACGTGCAAAACAACTGAATCTGGATGCAATTCACGATACAGTTCATGAAATGTGCAAAGACGAAGCCCGCCACGGAAAAGGCTTTGAAGGTTTGTACAACCGATATTTCAAATAACCAAAATCGAGTTAAAGTTTAGGCGTACCAAGACCAAAAACATATAATTCAAGGTATTTTTATTTTCTTACAGTGAGGGCTTTACCAAAATGAAGTCCTCACTTTTTGTATCCTAAGTAGTGGGGGACAATATAATATTTTGTTTTATTCTTCTTGAAATCAGACCTCTTCCCCGTTCCTCTCCCAAGGAGAGGGAGATAGAACAGAGGATTAATGACGTTTCAGTTGAAATAGAAGGATCCTTTTTATTTCCTATTATTTACCCACACAAAAGCAGGTTTTATTTTGAACGTTTAGGCTCAAAAATGACCGATATAGAGTTAACGAAATATAAAGTTTGCGCTAAAGAACATTAAAGTTTCAGGGGTCACAGATGCAGGGAGATGAAAGGAGATGCAAGGAGATGAAAGGAGATGCAAGGAGATGAAAAACAATATTTATTTACATTTAAGGAATTATCAGGCTCTTGCTTCGCCCAAAAAAGCATTTTATCTTTGCTACGTCAACAGGAGAAAAAGACGTCGTTCGCCAGAAGACAGAATTAATTTTTTATACATTTATTTTAAAAATTACAATTATGTCACAAAGTCAAAACCCAATGACGGGTCACATGAGCGGATCGATGGCAAACTTTGCTACTTACACACTAAAAGGTGAAAATATTATTCGATCCAAGGCATTCCAACCAAAGGATGCCCATTCCGCTTCCCAAATCGCCCAACGGGCAAGTTTCAAACTGATAGTTGACGCATACAATTCATTTGGAGGCGTAACGAACACATTGTTTACAGACCGTCTGGAAACACAGACACCATTCAATGCCTTTATGGCTGCGAATTTACCGGGTGCTATCAATAAAACGGGAGCAGTTCCGGTGATTGATTACAGCAAGATGGTTGTTTCAAGCGGAACATTGTTTCATGTAACCGTAACAACTGCAATAGCAGGAGCCAGTGGTATTACGTTAAACTATAAGACAGACACCCTGATTCCGAACGTTTCAGGCAGCGATCAGGTAGTCGCATTTGCTAAAACAAAAAACGGAGAACTGATTATTGCACGGCAGGTCCGTGGAACTGAAGCGTTAGGTAACATTCTTATTCCAGCTACGGGCATCAATGCAACCGATGTGGAATGTTGTTTTTTATTTGTACTGAACAAAGATGGAAGCAATGCTTCCGTATCGACTTACGTGCAAGTCAGCTAACAGCATGACTGACTAAAATTTGTTTTATTGGACAGGTTGGTAACAATTAGTCAGGAAGAAGATTCCCTGCAAGTCTTTCAACTTGCAGGGAATTATATCCGGATTTAGCATTCAGCAGAAAAGAGAGCATTACTTCTTGAATTCTTTCCATAGTTTAAATTACACCATCAAATTATTGATTCACCCTATTAATTTCAGGGATTATAATTAACTTTGGCATCACAATGATTTGACAATTAATCAGGGTTTCACGTGTTGGGAGGTTGAGAAATTGATTATATTATTTTTGTTCAATAAATAACTCTGAAGAGCATAAGCATTAATTCATGAAATTCGATTGTTTATCGTATGTAAACTAATTACACACAAAGAAACAGAACACAGAAGATATATTCCCACCCGAAAGAAAACGCCCTAATACAGCGGATTTAAGACAAATAAAAAAAATATACCTGATAAAAAAACTTATTAAATTTTTGTATTATGAATCCGATCAGTATCAGAGAATTTGCTGCTTCATTTCAGAAAAGCAGGATATTATTAAGCGCCTTTGAGCTTGACATCTTTACATCGATTGATGAATCAGGTACAACCGCAAATCAACTTGCATCCGACCTTCAGTTGGATAAACATGCCTGTGATCGCTTACTGAATGCGTTGGTATCGTTAGACTTTCTTACCAAACAAAACGCATTGTTCTTTAATACACCGGATAGTTTCACCTACCTGTCAAAAAAAAGTGCCGATTATCTGGGAGGGTTAATGCATTCAAACCATCTCTGGAATACATGGAGCAACCTTACCCGTGTTGTAAAAACAGGAAACTCAGCAAATCCATCCGAAATAAATGAACGGGGTGAAGAGTGGCTTTTCTCATTTATCAGTGCAATGCACGACCGGGCTAAGAAACAAGCTCCGAAACAGTTGGCGAATATCGATTTGTCCGGTATAACATCTACATTGGATGTCGGTGGCGGGTCGGGAGCCTATTCTATGGAGCTCATTACAAGAAAGCCTGACATTCAAGCAACCGTCTTTGACTTGCCAAATGTGATACCTATCACCCGAAGATTTATCGAGCAGGAAGGATTTTCGACCAAAATAAAAACCTATACAGGCAATTATACAACCGATGAATTACCAAAAGGGTTTGATTTAGTCTTTTTATCCGCCATAATTCATAGTAATTCATTCGAAACAAATCAAGATTTGCTGAAGAAATGTTTTAGCTCGTTGAACCAACATGGAAAGATTATCATTCAGGACTGGATTATGAATAACGACAGAACCCAGCCAACATCGGGAGCTCTTTTTGCTGTTAATATGCTTGTAAAAACTGAAGCTGGAGATTGCTACACAGAACAAGAAGTTACAGAAATGCTACATGTTGCAGGGTTTAAGAATATATCAAGAATCGAATTCGAATCGGGATTGAGCCAACTGATGGCGCAAAAAAATTAATCAGATTATCTTGTTTGATAAAAGAACAGAACGCAGATTAAATTGAACCAACTGAATTTCATTTATTCTGTCATGAAATATAACAACATCATTTACTATTTACTTTTCTAATAAACTGACGATATTATCTCTATAAAAAACAACTCATGAAAACATCTAAATTAATAATTACAGCCTGCTTATTCGTTTGTTTGCCGCTGCTAAGTTCAGCCGGAAACAACTCACTTATTCAAAACACAGCGGGAAGGAATACCGTTTCATTAAACGGAAAATGGAATTATATTATCGATCCTTACGAAACAGGTTACTACGATTACCGGTATAAACCCTATGATGAATCACCAAATCCATCGAATGGAGCCTTTTATCTGGATAAAAAACAAGAAGATAAAACAGAACTGATAGAATATTCATTTGACAAGTCCCCTACCCTATGGGTTCCGGGAGACTGGAATTCGCAGGACAACAAACTTCTTTATTACGAAGGAACTATCTGGTACCGTCGTCTATTTGATTACAAAAAGGTTTCTGCCAACAACAGGGTATTTGTACATTTTGGAGCCGTGAATTACGAAAGCGACATATACCTTAACGGAAAGAAACTGGGAAAACATATTGGGGGTTTTACACCCTTTAATTACGAAATTACCGATCTATTGAAAGATGAAGGTAATTCATTGGTGGTAAAAGCAGATAACAAACGAAAACGGGAAGCTGTGCCAACCCTCAATACCGACTGGTGGAACTACGGCGGCATTACACGTGATGTCGCGTTGGTGGAAGTAGCTAAAACGTTTATTCAGGATTATCTGGTACAACTTAAAAAGGGAAAAGGAGATGAGATCACCGGCTATATCCGGCTAAACGGACCAGCTATGCAGCAGAATGTCAGGGTCAGCATTCCCGAATTAAAGATTACGACAGCTATAACAACTGATTCAGCAGGTATAGCAACCTTTACCTTCAAACCAAAGAACTTAGTTCGTTGGGCACCGGAACATCCTAAATTATACCGGGTGGAACTATCGTGCAACGAACAGAAAGTAACGGACAACATCGGGTTTCGGACTATAGAAACCCGTGGAAACGATATTCTTTTGAATGGCAAATCCATTTTTTTACGCGGGATATGTATTCACGAAGAAAATTCACTGCGGGGTGGAAGAGCTTATTCGACACAAGATGCTCAAATGTTGTTGAAATCTGCCAAAGAACTGAATTGTAATTATGTCCGTCTGGCTCATTATCCTCATAGCGAATATATGATCCGGTTAGCCGACGAAATGGGAATTTTGGTTTGGGAAGAAGATCCTGTATACTGGACTATACAATGGGAAAATCCGGCTACTTTAAATAATGCCCTGCAACAACTCACCGATGTGATCAACAGAGACAAAAACCGAGCCAGCGTCATTATATGGTCTATGTCGAATGAGACCCCGGTCAGTGAAGCACGCACAACATTCCTGAAGAAACTGGCAACACATGCCCGGGAAATAGATAACAGCCGGTTAATCTCGGCAGCACTCGAGACACACAGTAATCCTGAAAATCCAAATGAACGAATTGTAGAAGATCCTTTTGCAGACTATGTAGACATTGTGAACTTCAACGAATATGTAGGTTGGTATGATGGTCTTCCCGATAAATGCGATAATATCATTTGGAATATAAAATATAACAAACCTGTTATGATCAGTGAATTCGGCGGTGATGCACTTCAGGGATTACACGGCGATATCCGGACACGCTTTTCGGAAGAATATCAGGAAGATTTATATGCACGCACGGTAAAAATGCTATCCAGAATACCACAATTTAGAGGTGTATCGCCTTGGATTTTATATGATTTCCGATCGCCGAAACGTGTGTTACCTAACATACAGGATGGCTGGAACCGTAAAGGAGTAATTAGTCAGAATGGCACAAAAAAGAAGGCATTCTTTATATTAAAGGATTTTTACGACCAAATAGAATCAAAATATAATCATTAAAGATTTCCACTATCAATGAATCATATCCAACGATGGTTGGATTCCGATCATAAATACCTGATCCTGAAATATAATCCGTACAATAATTCAATATTTAAAATGCCTGTTCCGATTACATTGAATGGGCATTTTAAATATCCATTTCATTTTGGCACTTATGAGTGTCCGGAAAGGAAGCCATCTAATGAGATAAAAAAAGAAAAAGCCTCCCGAGTCGAAACTCAAAAGGCTTATTTTCAGAAAAATACTTATTATAATTTAATATCCTGCACTTTCAAAGCTATATTTCCTTTCACGTTAGCCTGAATTCGAACAGCTCCGGGAACAAGACTTAAATTAGTCACACAAAGACTGTTTAATTTACCTTGCAATATTACACCATTGTAAACAGGATAATTACCCAACATCTGATTAACTTCCGTTTTCACTTTATCTAAATTGTCTTTCACCGGATAAGTCAGATATGGAGCAATCTTTTTTAGAATTAACCCATGCAATAACCAACTGGCAGATTTCAATAATGCATTTTGGGTTTTAAGCTCAAACTGAGGCTCTGTAATTTCAATGGCCATTTTTATTGGATCATAAACCATGTTTCCTGTAAAATAAACACGTCCTTTTAATGATCCAATGACATCTACTACAAAAATCGCTCTTCCTTCGTTCCCAAAAATTGACAAGTCTGTAATGGTAATCGTTTTAGTTCCTTCAGTAAATGTTTTATTTAGTAGTTCCTTTTTTGCCATTTCAGAAATTTTAGCAAAAGTAACATCGGCACCGACATTCAGATTGAATTGCTGGGCAGGATGATTGACATATTTAAAAGCAGGCAAAGCCGTCAACTCTTTTGTTGTCGGTTCGGCTCCCATAAACGATTCAATCTGTGCATAGAGCGCAATGGCCAGATTTAATTTATTTCCTGTCGTAGTAAATGGAGCAACATAAAGATCTTTTGGAGCAATACGAATCCACAAATTATTTTCAGCATTTACCTGAACAGGCTTTTGGACTATATCCCAAGCTTGCGAAATATACTTCTTCATATCAATAGATTCTGCCAAAATTTTATCTATTTGATCGGAAATCAATTTATCACAGCTAGATAAAGCAAGACTGGCAACAGGAGTTACAGGAACCACAACTCCGACAACATTCAGCTTAGGAGTTTCAATCCATTCATAACCGGATGAGGCTGTTTTGGCAACAAACTTCCAATTTTTATCAATATTAATAGTAGTTCTATAGGTTAGCGCAATACTCCCTGTTGCTTCATAGTGATCGCCTATGGAATATCCGAATTTTTCAACTTTCCAGGCAAAACGTGTCCAAACTTTGAGGGGAACACGATATTCTATGACGTTATTTTTAATGGTAAAGGTGAAATTCTGAGCCTTCCATACTTTGACATCAAGATCTTTACCTGAAATTTTAGAACCTTGAAAGATAAGTCCGTTCATCTTTTTATTGATAGAGGTTTCTAATTTCTTTACATCAAGTTCTACCTGTAAAGGAAGTTCCGAAATTGCCGGCGAAATATTTGAAGGCAGATAAGACTCTTTCGGTTTTTCAATTTGCATTGTCTTGCAAGACGAAAACAACAGCGCAGCGAAGGCTATTGATAAAATAATGTTTAGTTTTTTCACTTCAGTAAATAATTTAATAATGAATAATGAAATAATATTCAAATGTAATTTGCGCCCAATTAGCTATTCTGATCATAGAAATATTTTTTGATTTTCATTTTGAATGAACGAATAATGCATCTTATATTTAACCTGCAAAATTAACTTTTTTAGTTGAGAAAATATCAAATTAAAGAGAGATAAAGGGTTAATTATTTATTGAGTATCCTGAGAACAATGAACTGCATTTCACAGATACATTTCTTATACCCTCTTTCTAAAAAAGAAATAATTGATCTCGTAGAATACTTAAAAATATTTTCACCATTCCTCACAACAAAAAAAGCCTGTAAAGAATCATCTTTAACAGGCTTTTAGGATTTAATTCTATTTCAAAAGAGCAAAATCAATTACTTCCATAATATCATTTACATAGTGGAAGGCTAATCCTTTTAGATAGACAGACTTTATTTCGTCAATATCTTTTTGATTATCGGCACAAAGAATAATATCTGTTATCCCTGCACGTTTTGCAGCTAATATTTTCTCTTTAATCCCACCAACAGGCAATACTTTCCCGCGTAACGTTATTTCACCGGTCATAGCCAGATTCTTTCTTACTTTTCGTTTCGTAAAAGCAGATACCAAAGCTGTTGTCATTGTAACGCCGGCTGAAGGTCCATCTTTAGGAATGGCTCCTTCGGGTACATGGATATGAACATTCCATTCTTCGAAAAGTTGACTATCAATTCCTAAATTATCAGCATGAGCTTTGATATATTCGAGAGCTAATATGGCTGATTCTTTCATTACTTCGCCTAAATTCCCTGTCAGGGTAAGATGAGGAGTTTTACTTTTACTCAAACTGGATTCAATATATAAAATTTCGCCTCCAACCTGCGTCCATGCTAATCCAGTTACCACACCCGTATAATCATTTCCCTGATATTTATCTCGACTGTATCGGGATGCACCCAGATATTTCTTTAAATCCTCTCCAGTTAATTCGATATTATACTTTTCATTTGTTGCAACACGCTTTGCAACTTTACGCATCAAAGCGGCAATTTGTCTGTCTAGTTCACGCACTCCCGACTCACGGGTATACGATTCAATTAACTGATTAATGATCGGTTTAGTCAAAACAATATCTATTTCTTTTAATCCATGATTTTCAAGCTCTTTCGAGATTAAATGACGACGAGCTATTTCAATTTTTTCTTCCTGTGTGTAACCGCTCACTTCAATTAATTCCATCCGGTCAAGTAATGGACGTGGGATAGTGCTGAGATTGTTAGCTGTAGCAATAAAAAGCACCTTCGATAAATCAAAGTCAACATCAAGATAATTATCATGAAAAGCCGTATTCTGTTCAGGATCTAACACTTCCAGCAAAGCTGAAGAGGGATCACCTTTATAATCTGTCGTGATTTTATCAATTTCATCCAGTACAAAAACCGGATTTGCAGAATCTGCTTTTTGAATATTTTGCATTATTCGTCCGGGCAATGCACCTATATAAGTTCTGCGATGTCCCCTAATTTCAGCTTCGTCATGTAATCCTCCCAATGAAACACGTACATATTTTCTGTTTAATGCAGTAGCTATTGACTTACCCAATGACGTTTTGCCAACCCCTGGAGGGCCATATAAACATATTATAGGTGATTTCATATCTCCTTTTAGCTTAAGGACAGCTAGATGCTCCAAGATACGATCTTTCACAGTATCCATGCCAAAATGGTCTTTATTTAAGACCTTTTGAGCATTCTTCAGATTGAAATTATCTTTTGTAAATTCATTCCATGGCAGATCAAGCATGGTTTCAATATAGTTCAGCTGAGTAGAATAATCAGGCGAATGCTGACTCATACGTTCCAACTTTTTCATTTCTTTGTCAAAGACCTTAGCTATTGCGTCGCTCCATTTCTTTTTATTTGCACGTTCTCTAAAATCAGCAACATCCTGTTCAGGAGAACCACCCCCTAATTCATTTTGAATAGTTTTCATTTGTTGTTGCAGGAAATACTCCCGTTGCTGTTGATCAATGCCTTCTTTTGCTTTATTTTGAATTGACATTTTTATTTCCAGCAATTGGGATTCCTTGTTCAGTAATTCAAGCAACTGATAGCCACGTTCGGTCACTTCCTCTATTTCAAGCAGTCGTTGTTTCTCCTTTACATTTAATCCAAAGTTAACGCATACATAGTTTATCAAAAATACAGGGTTTTCAATGTTTCGAATAGCAAAAGCCATTTCCGGAGACATTGCACCTGAATCGTTAATAATATTAATAGCTAAATCTTTAATGGAAGAGACCAATGCCAAAAACAAATCATTCGTAACATCAGGAATAATATCTGCCTCCAGCGTCACTCTTGCCTTCATATAAGGTTTAACAGCCTCTAGTTCGCCTAAATGAAACCTGCGCTTGCCTTCCAAAATAACAGTAGTTGAGTTATCAGGCATTTCAAGAATACGCACTACACTTGCAACTGTTCCCATTGAAAATAGTTGGTCAATAGTCGGGTCATCTTGTTTTTTATCTATTTGAGAACAAACTCCTATCAACAAATCATTTTCATTAGCCGCACGCACCAGTTTCAACGACTTTGAACGAGCCACTGTAACCGGAAGCAAAACCCCGGGAAATAATACCATATTTCGTAAAGGAAGAATAGGAAGGACATCACCAGAATTAATACTCAACTCTGAAGTGCGTTCATCGAGTGAAATGATAGGAAACATATCTGTGGAACCTAACACATCATCTGAAAATAAATTATCGAAAGGGTTATTCATTATAATTCGGCGTTTTGCTGCCATTATGGCATAATTTCTAATATCGTTTTTATTTATTACAAAAATGAAATGACTAATGTTTTCATTTCAAATGACTTGGTTTAAATTCTTAACTTTGCATTAATGTTATTTCAATTGCTATGCCAAAAAACGTTTGAAAATGATTTATATATAACCAATTAAAAGTAATTTTGCAAATTATCTAAACTTAAGTATTTCAAAAGCAATTTTCTTTGCAATTTGTTTTGTTTTATACAGCATTAAAAATTGCATTGAACATAGTTGACTTTAAAAGAACTGATTTCTCTACTTTTATTTCGCAAAATGAAACATTCCAAATTTTTCCTTATCCTTAATATCCTTCTAGCTTATTCTTTATTCTGTACGGCTTCTTCTCTCACACTCATTTATGATTCAGTACCTGATTATAAAAACCTGAACGTTCCTAAATTGACGTTAGCTATCAAATTAAAACTAACGGAAATGAAGCTTAACTCCAAATCAATCCTCATAAGACATTGGTATGAAAGCCATAACTTTCAACCCATATGGATTCAGCAGCCAGTTAACACACTCAAAATAGATACATTGTTCGGTTTTATTTCACACATTGATGTGCATGGACTGAAACCGGAACAACTTGATTTCAGGAACATCTCAAAGCTAAAAGATGAGCTTAGAAAAGAAAAACTAACTTATTGGCAACTTGCTAACTTGGATATTAAGATTTCCGGTATATACTTCGAATACTGCTCAGGACTAAAATACGGTTTTATTAATCCCGGAATCTTTGAAGCTTACCATAAATCAATTCAAAAACCCGATTATATATTTACAGATGCATGTTTCAATGCAGAAAAAACTCATTTATTAAACTTTTTGTCCCGACTACAACCAAGAACAAAATCGTATCTGTCATTGCAAGCCGAAAAAGACAATTACAAGAATTTTGTTGATTCAACATTCACTCCCATTCCGCTGCTAAGGAACAATCAAATTATCAAATTAGGTGACAAACAGGCTTCAGTACCTTTGATTGCACGCCGGCTTATGATTACTGGAGAATTACCCTTTGATCCGGATTACAGATCGTCGTATCAAATTTTCAATCGCAAACTTCTCAAAGCATTAAATATATTTCGCATCAAAACAGGACTACTCATTGACGAAGAGATAGGAAATAGTACTATAAGTTCCTTAAACGTAACTTTCTCTGAATACATAAATAAAATCAATGTAAATTTGGAACGCCTGAGATGGATTCCGTTATCTCCACTTGGTAAAAAATATATCCGTGTCAATGTGGCAGATATGACACTTAATGCCTATAAAGATGATACTGTTGCCCTGAACATGAAAGTTTGTGTGGGACGGCCAAAAAACATGACCCCATTATTACAAAGTAAGATTTTCGAGTTGGTCATAAATCCAACATGGACAATTCCAAGCAGCATAGTTATTAAAGAAGTCGCCAAAATTGCCTCTAAAGATGTTACCTACTTCGAACGAAACCATATTCGGGTTTACCTGCAAGAAGTCGAAATTGATCCTTCTACAGTGGATTGGACTAAAATAAATGCAAACCATCAACCGTATAAACTTGTTCAGGACTCTGGCAAGGCAAATTCACTGGGACGCATTAAATTCAATTTCAGTAATCCTTTCAGCGTTTATTTGCACGATACTAATTCAAAAGGAGCTTTTAAGCACCACGATAGGGCTATTAGTCATGGTTGTGTCAGAGTTGAGAAACCATTAGAATTAGTCAATTTTTGTTTCCCTGATTTAAAACCAACCTATAAGAGTCAGATTGAAAAGAATGATTTGTTGAAAGATAAAATTCGTTATTCAATTAATCTAGGTGTAATAAGTAAAGCTGGCAAAGATCAATTGAAAAGTAATCCGAACAGCATGAAAATTAAAAGAATCGAATTAAATCCACATATCCCCATCGTTATGGATTATCAAACCTGTTTTATAAATTCAAACAGAAAGATTCAATTCAGGGATGATATATACAGATTGGATAGCCTTTTAAATAAACAGCTCGTTGAATTTCACATACATTAAAAGAGGTTCTTCAATATCAGGAATTATATCTGCATTACTTAAAATTTTGACCAAATACTTTGGCTGTCATCTCATCAATCTTAACACGCCATACTTTCACATTGGCCAATGCCGGTTTTGAGTATTTAAAGTTTGTGCGGTTCGTATAGTTTTTCATAGTCAGGTTCAAAGCTGCCTCCTTCTCTGATAAGTTCTCTATAAACGTAACGCTCCCTTTACAAAGTACGCTTTTTGACAACATACTATAACTACATGCCACATCAGGATGCTGATAAACCAGTGTTCGATCAGAACAAAAAGTCACACAAACTCTATTGTTTAGCGCTAACAGACTTAAATGTTTTCCTTCCGGAGCTGAATGCAATATAATTTCGCCATCAGCATACCCAAAATTCATTGGAATCACATAGGGCGTTCCATCTCTTTCAACAATGCCTATAAAACACACATCACATTGATCAATAATAGATTCTATTTCTTTCTTATCAGTAATAAAACTTGTTCTCATATATTTTAATTAAAACGCAAATATAACTAAATTTGAATAGATAAATAACAAACACAGGACATTATTAAAAGGAACATAAATAGATTTGTTATTGACAGGTTACATAACAAAAGAATAAATAATATCACAGGAATCATGAGCCTAAATCCAGTTATAATAAGCTAAAAAAAACGTCATTTTCTACTGAAAAACAGCACTTATGATTTAACGTGAACTACAATACATTAAATAATGTTAATGTGAGGAAAATAGTTACCAAATATGTTGTACAACATAAAATATAGCTTTACTTTTGCATTGTGTTTTTCATGGTATTAGATTTAAGGTTAACTAAAAGATTGGGTTGTCGTGAGACAACCTTTCTTGTTTTTATATAGCCAACATAATGAATACGACATACAAGCGAATTTATACCAGTACAAAATCTTCTCTTCCTAAAGCAAAAAAAACCATTTGGTGGCTCTTAAAAATCATCTTACCTATCAGCTTGTTTGTTAGCTTTCTTCAATACTGGGGTATAATAACTCAAATTGCAAACTTGCTAACCCCTGCTTTCTCGCTTTTAGGACTTCCTGGCGAATCAGCGGTTGTATTCATAACAAGTATTTTTCTTCCTCTTTATGCTCCGATAGCCATCATTGCAACACTTCCCATGAGCATGCGTGAAATCACCATATTGGCATTTATGTGCCTGATTTCACACAGCATGTTTGTTGAAACGGCAGTTCAGAAAAAAACAGGTTCATCGGCACTTATAATATTCTTTCTTCGTTTAAGTATCTCTTTGATAGGAGCATTTATACTCAATCTGATTTTGCCCCGACATATTGGTTCAAACCATGTCGTTCAAAAAATTATAGAATCTACAAGCATTATGGATATGCTTCGCAACTGGATCGAAAGTGCAGGCTTTTTAGTTTTAAAGATTTCATTAATCATATCCGGCTTAATGATACTCCAAGGCGTATTAAGAGAGTTTAAGATATTAGATGTTATTTCTAAGATATTCGCTCCTATGATGCGTATCATGGGGCTTTCAAACGACAGTTCATTTTTATGGTTTGTAGCCCAGACATTAGGGCTTGCTTATGGCTCAGCCATTATGATAGATGAAGTCAATCACGGAGCTATTTCTTTAAAAAATGCCAGGTTACTCAATTATCATATCGCCATTAACCACTCATTACTCGAAGATACCTTATTGTTCGTTGCAATTGGTGTTCCGGCTGAATGGATCGTAGCACCACGTTTCTTAGTTGCACTTGTGGTTGTTTGGATTGTTAGAGCTATAATGAAAATTCGGGAAAAGAGGCAAAGTAAAGACACCATTATTCAGTAGAAAATATTTTTCTACTGGTTATCAAACATTTCATAGAGATATTAAGCTGTATCGCTTTTTGATTGTAACACCCGCCTATAAGAAAATAAAAAAAACAAGCCGTAGCTAATTGTAAATTTATAACCAAATCATTATCTTTGCCAAATTAAGATAAAAGAAAGTCAAAATATTCCATATAATGTCAAACACAAAGAAGATGCTCATTGAAGTCTCTCGGCAACTATTTGCCGAAAAAGGGAAAAAGGATGTTACCATGAATGACATTGCTGAAGCATCAAAGAAAGGGCGCAGGACCTTGTATACTTATTTCAATAACAAAGAAGAAATATACAAAGCTGTGATCGATAAAGAACTCGATCAGATATTAGATCGCCTGAAAGTAGTATCAGCACAAAAAGCTGAACCCGACGTAAAGCTCAAAAATCACATTCTTGCTCACTTAGATGCCGTAAGGTATGCCGTAAATAGAAACGGATCCCTTCGCGCTGATTTTTTTAGAGATATTTTTGAAGTGGATCGTAAACGACGAAAAATAGATGTACAGGAAATTGCTCTGATTCGTAAGATAATTACGGAAGGTATAGAGAAAAACATCTTTAAACGAATGGATATTGAATTATCATCCATTATTATTTTTTATGCTATCAAAGGTATGGAAGTACCTTACATCCGGAAGAATATAAGCTCTGAATTTGAAAAAAACAAAAACAGTATTGTTGAATTTGTTTTTATGGGAATAAAAAAGAAATAGTTTGAGTGCTCAATAAAAAATATCTGTGTTCCATTTTATAAATGAGACACAGATACTCATTAAATTATTTATGTTCTTTCTACAGCACTGGTTTGCTGATAGATTATATCCCTCATTTTGCAGGCACAATCACATTTACCGGTTTCCAACAATCCGCTGCGTTGCAACAGATCAAATTCTATCTTGAAGTTTTCAGTAAAAATTCCATCTTGTATATTATCTTCTATCTGCCGTTCTGTCCACCATTTCGTTTGCTCAAGCATATCTGTATTTAATTTATAGTCTGCTTGCAGGCAACTTACAAACAGGAAAGCATATTGCCTTTCTTTTTCCCCTTCCAGAGTATAGTTTGACAGGTACATAAACCTGAAGTTATTCAAAGCATATTCTTTTTCGGCCGATCGCTCAACGCATTTTTCTATTGTTTCACCCATCCTGACATGATTTGAAATCGATGTATCCCATAAATCCGGTGATTCCGGATCATTGAATGCCCGTTTTCTCAAAAGAACCATGCTTTTATCAATTAAAAAAGCACGTACTACCGGATGCGTATATTTCTTCTCATCATTCAAACTTGTGAGTTGTTGAATACTGCCTACTATTTTACCTTGACTATTTACAATCGGCCACCATTCTTCCTTAATTAATTTAGCCCGTATTATTTGTACCCGAAGTATTTCATACAGTGACAGGAAAATAAGAATACACACATATAGATTTTGCAACAAAAGAAGATACAGTTTACCTTCTTTTACAGTAGCATGTATAACAAGATAAGCTACAACATAAACCAACAAGACGAAAAAAAACACCCATATTACCCGGTACAACTCATTAAAGTTATTCGTCATAGGTATCAGTCTCGAAATAACTTTTGAAGTAGCTTTTTGAATTTTCTTTCGGAATAATATAAAAGCAAGTAAAAACAAAAGAATTACAACCTCGTAAATCAGAACATTATCAATCAGTTTAAAAGGAAGTAAAGTTTCTGATGCTGCAAGAACACTTATCGCAATAAAAAGTATCGTAAAGATCAAATGCCAGGTAAAAATCCGGTTATAGGTAAAATATACATAGATTAAAAGTCCCAAAGCAATGGGAAAAGACACCTTCCATGCTATATTCATTCCGAAGAAATCATCCAGTACCAAGAATACTAATAGTGGTAAAAAATGAAGTATCGGATTGAAAAATGATTCTTTTATTTGTTTTCTGAGTGCTTGCATGTTCTTTTAAAACTATATAATTCGAATTAATAACAAAAATCCGAAGACTATAGTTTATTTAAAAGCAGAATAAGTTGCCTTCTGGTTAAAACGTCATCATTCTGCTTACATATTTGCCAATAATGTCAAATTCGATATTGACCGTTGTCCCAACTGCTATTTGATGGAAATTTGTATGTTCGTATGTATACGGAATTATAGCAACCTGAAAACTCGTATCGCTAGGATTGCACACGGTCAGGCTTACTCCGTTTACTGTAACCGACCCTTTATCAACAGTCATATAGCCCCGTTTTGCCTTCGCTTTATCAAAAGAATATTCGAATGTAAAATACCAGCTTCCATCAGCTTCTTTTACTTCCGTACAAACAGCAGTCTGATCAACATGACCCTGTACAATATGCCCATCCAACCTTCCGTTCATCAGCATACTCCGTTCCAGATTCACCTTATCACCGGGATGCAATTGCCCCAGATTACTACATTTCAACGTCTCGCTAATGGCAGTAACAGTATAAGTCTCCTTTGTCTTTGACACAACGGTCAAACAGACACCATTATGTGCCACGCTTTGGTCAATCGTTAGCTCGTTAGCAAACGAGCAGGACATCGTTATGTGGAGATTTTCTTTCTCTTTTACAAGTGCAACTACCTGAGCCGCTTCTTCAATTATTCCTGAAAACATATTATTTTATTTATAATTTAATATTCCATACTACTTACTCCGTGTCATTTATTCCCGCCGGCTTGTTAAGTACTTATTTCTTATAACAATAAAACAGCCACTCATACCGCTGAAGATAATTAACCGCCTATAACGGCAAAACCGGATATTTTCTACGAACGGGATATACTCTTTACCCCTTTTACAATCTTTATTTTTTTTATTATTCCATCCAATTCCTTGGTATCGTTCACCATAATAGTCAGGTTTCCCTGAAAAAGTCCTGCATTCGAGTCAATGGATATAGACCGCAAAGTTATATTTTTTTCTTTGGAAATCAAGGATGTTATATTGGTCACAATGCCGATGTCGTCCAGTCCGACAATACGTAATGTAATTGGATATTGCGACCCAACCGATTTTCCCGACCATTTGGCTTTAACGATACGATAGCCGAAACGGGCTATCATCTGAGGTGCATTTGGACAATCGGCCTTATGAATTTTAATTCCTCCTACAACCGATACAAACCCAAAAACATCATCTCCGTAAATCGGATTACAGCATTTTGCCAGTTTAAAATCAAGTCCCTTCAGGTTCTCTCCGATAACCAACACATCATCCTTCCCCGTCGGTTCAACAGGTTGTAGTTCTGTCGAAAACGAATCTGCCTTCCGTTGTTCAGAGAATTCGGTTACGATCGGCTTATCCAGATCAAGGTAGGCATCCCGCACCACGTGCATATCCAGCTTTTCGTGGGCTATATCCTGATAGAAATCACTGACTGTTTTATATCCTTTTTTCTTTGCCAGACGCGATAATTTCCCGTCATCCAGCTCTATCTTCCAGTTTTTGAACCGTCGTATGATCGTTTCACGCCCTGTTTCTGCATCTTTAAATTCGATCTCCTTCAGTGACTGACGGATCTTTGTTTTAGCTTTTGATGTAGTGACTATATGTAGCCATGCCGGATTTGGCTTCTGGGTTGGTGAGGTAAGGACTTCTACCTGATCCCCGTTATTAAGCACATACTTAATCGTCATATTCTTACCATTCACCTTCGCTCCCACACACTTACACCCTAACGCCGAATGAATGGAGAAGGCAAAGTCAAGTGCCGTTGCTCCTTTTGGCAGCTTATGAAGGTCACCGTTTGGAGTAAATACAAACACTTCTTTATCGTACAAATTCAACTTGAATTCGTCCATAAAGTCAACAGCATTTAGTTCCGGGTTTTCAAGTATTTCCCGGATACTCTTCAGCCATTCATCCATGCCTGACTCACTTTTAATGCCTTTATATTTCCAGTGCGCTGCCAGACCTTTCTCGGCCACTTCATCCATTCGTACCGTCCGTATCTGAACTTCCACCCATCGACCCTTCGGTCCCAATACGGTGGTATGAAGGCTCTCATATCCATTCGTTTTAGGGATAGACAACCAGTCACGCAGACGTTTCGGATTCGGTTGGTACATATCTGCCACAATCGAGTAAGCTTGCCAACATGCCGCCTTTTCCTTTTCCAGCGGAACATCAAATATGATGCGGATAGCAAACAAATCGTATATGTTTTCAAATGCAGTATTCTGCTTTTTGATTTTAGTATAGATGGAATGTATTGACTTCGTACGGCCTTTAATTTCAAAGTCAAACCCTAAATCAAGAAGCTTTTCTTTCAACGGGGTGATAAATTCGGATATAAACTGATCGCGCGATTTCTTGGTTTCATTCAGCTTATGAGCTATTTCCCGGTAAATATCTCGATTAGTATGCTTAAGTGATAAATCTTCCAATTCGGTTTTCACCTTATACAACCCCATACGATGTGCCAGGGGAGCATATAGAAATGACGTCTCACGGGCTATATTTTGTCTGCTGTCTTCCGGGAACAAATCCAGTGTACGCATAATTTGCAGATGTTCTGCTATTATAATCAGGATTACCCGAATGTCCTCTGCAAAAGTCAGCAACAACTTTCTGAAGTTTTCAGTCTCAAGAGAGGCCTTGCGTTCATAAAGTTCTTCCACACGCATCATTCCCTGAATGATCGACGAAACCTGAGTATTAAACGTTTTCTCTATCTCGGCAAAATTAAGTTGTTTTTTTTCAACCAATTCATGAAAGAGCACACTTAAAACGGCTGCCTTTCCCAGTCCTATCTCCCCCAGAATGATTTGTATAATCTGAATTTTATCCTTCAATGACCGTCCGGGAGCCTCCCCTTCCAAAGGATAAAGCGCATAATATCTGCCGATTATTGTCCTTAACTCTTTTCTCTCTTCATACGTAAACAGAGATGGGTATAACCGCAGCAACCTGCTATAGGATTCTCGAATAGATGATTTATTTGTCGTGCTCATAATTAAGTCTTTTGAAAAGTAAACAATTATAAATAGAAAATGATTTATAATAGTAGCAGATTTTAATGGATATTTAATCAAACAATCGTAGTGCTCCTAGTTCTCACTATCAATTACTCATCTCTCATTCCTGATCTCTCATTCCTCTTTCTTCCTGCAAAGATACGACACAAAATCCAATAGTTATAAATCCCTGTCTAAAAAATAGAGAATACCGACTTACAGTCACAAAAGAAAATCAAATAAAAACAGTAAGGGATAAGTTACTATTGAATTTTCTTTTCTAAATTTGCAAAATTCTAATTTCAACCTATTCATTTAACACTTTTTCTATCCCTTGTATCTTCGGGTATTAATTCAACATGGAACAACCAATTGACTCAATTTCGATCAAACAATACCTTTTATCCATCCGGCTTAGTCAGGATGGATTTAATTTATCGGTATTTGATGAATCAAACGTGCTCCTTTCTTCAAAAAAAGTTTTTGCTTCTTTATTTTCGCTCTCTGCCGATGATATTATCCGATTAATAACCCCGGAGACACTGCTTAATTACCGCACTGTCCGGTTAATTTGCGAGTCTGACACCTATACGTTTATACCGGCAGCTTTCTTTAATCCCGAAGAAGCAACTGATTTCCTGCATTTCCAATTTAAACCGGCTAAAACCGATCAGATACTTTATAACAGGATTCCAAAATGGGATACCGTCAATGTGTTTTCCATTCCTAAAACCGTACATATTGCCTTAAAGCAGTTGTTTCCGGATGCCGAAACAGAACATCATCTCAGTTACTTTTTAAACGAGAACGTAAAACCGCTGAATGAAGACAGCGTATACATAGTCGTAAGGTCTAAAATCATGGACGTGTTGGTCATATCCCGGGAAGGTATCCTGTTAATAAATAGTTATACATTTAATACCCCCGAAGATTTCACATATTACATTCTGAATATCTTCGACAAATTATCCCTTGATACAGAGAATTGCAACGTAGCATTATATAATGCTTATAAACAGCCTGAATTAAAAAAAACATTAGAGTTATATCTGAAAGTAAGTAGCTTCTAAATACAAGCTATAAATTACCTTCTGCTTACTACCAATTACGATCTACCCTACTATTAACTAAAAGAATATGCGAATTATTAGCGGAAAATTCAAAGGACGACGCTTACAGGTCCCTACCAATATAACGGCACGGCCAACAACTGACTTTGCAAAAGAAGGATTATTTAATCTGTTGAACAACAGGATTGACTTCGAAGGGATTGATGTCCTCGATCTGTTTGCAGGAACAGGGAGTATCAGTATAGAATTTGTTTCGCGTGATTGCAACAGCGTGATCAGTATTGAGCAAAACGACCGGCACTGTGCCTTTATACGAAAGACATGCACTGAATTGAAGATAGACAATCTGTCCCTTGTCAAAACCGATGTCTTCAAATTCACGGCAACCTGTCATTCTCAATTCGACATGATCTTTGCCGATCCTCCCTATGAATTGGAACAACTAGCCCAAATCCCCGATTTAATCTTCTCCCGAAACCTCTTAAAGGCTGACGGTCTTTTTGTACTGGAACATTCGGCCAAAAACAACTTCGACCAGCATCCCCACTTTGTTGAACACCGCAATTACGGGAATGTAAACTTTAGCTTCTTTGAATAAGAAAAGGCTGGATTGCTTAAAAAATACATTAATCAAATCTTGATCCATCAGAGTTCCCCTTGTCAATAAGATGATACAGGGCCGGCTTTGTCACTTTCTTTTTCGGAGCTCCTTTTTTTTATTACAAGTCTGACATTCTGGATTCATCTGCCTATCGGAATCTGATTGGCTATCCAGAATAAATCATCTTCAAGACGTAAAGCAGATAATACTTGCAAATAACTGCCTAACGAGACCGACGAAGAACCATCCTCGATATTTTCCAATGTAGATAACGAATAACGGCTCGTTCAGTCAAAGAGCGAATAGATAGTCTCCTGCCTAAACGGGCTAATTTAATATTCTCACCCATTGTAGCAAGGATATTCTTCTGTTTTTGAGTATGATTTATTCCTTTCGACTTCATAAAAACTGATATTTCAATACAAAGGCATATATAATAATCGATATATCATACATTATAAATAAAAGCCAACCTATAATGATAATGATTTGTATAAGTTACAACACTCTGCGATCTCTATAGTTCCGACTAAACAGGCTGCAATCGGTCGGGGATAGAACTTATACCAAGCTATCATGCCAATCTTTACAGTACAAACTACACTAAACAGGATGACCATTGAAATTAGGAAAATGTTCCTTTTCATCATTCTCATCTCCTAGATCATAAAAATCACCGTTCAGAGCATCTTATCGTCATCCTGTCTTCATTCATTTATCATTCGATCTTGAATATTCCCTATATGTTCCCTATATATTCCGTATATATTCTCTATATAACCCCTATTTAATAAGATAGGGAATATATACGGATTATTTTGGGATAATAGATTATTTACTTACTTTTGTAGTATATCTGAATGAAGAGTAAATGACGAACAGATGATGAGACAATAGTGTCAGAAATAAAGGATTATCTAAACAAACCGATAAGCGATTAAGGACTAAAATAATTAACGAATAAACCAACAATCATTATGGCAATCGTAAAAGGATTTATGCAAATGACGGGGAGCATACAGGGCGTCAGCTTTTATACCCGCCGGGGAAGTGATAAGGTGATTATGCGGACGAAAGGTGGTCCCAAAAAGAAACAAATTGAGAATTCGCCAAAGTTCGAGAATTCGCGCAAGAATCAGAGTGAGTTTGGAGGTTGTGCCAAATTCGGGGCTTTTTCCCGGCATGCCTTCGGGGGACTGCACCGGTTGGCAGATTATAACCTTACGCCGGTATTGACCGGTATCGGGAAAAGTCTGATGAAACTGGATACCACATCGGAGGTGGGGCAACGCAGCCTGAAACTGTCGGAAAACAAAGAGGCATTGAATGGCTTTAATTTTAACCGCAACTATCCGTTCACGACGGTATTGCGCGTTTCACCGCGTTGGGAGCTGAGCCGGGAAACATTGCAGGCGGTGGTGACTGTTCCGAGGATCAATACGGATATTGATTTGCTGAATATTCAGAAACTGCCGTTCTTCCGCCTGATCGTGGTGATCGGCGGCCTATCGGACATGGCTTATAATACTGATAAAAAACAGTACGAGGCCATGGTGCCGGAACTACATGGGGTCAGCCAGGTTCTTACAGGGGAGTGGAACTCAGCACAGACTATCCTGCCCGAGCAGACAATGACCATACAACTGCCGGAATCGCGGATTGAATTCTTAACGGACAATGTCAGTCTATTGCTCAGCATGGCGGTAGAGTTCGGGAATGTAGGCTTTACGGGTGAACCTGTGGAGGTGAAATATGCCGGATGCGGAAAAGTATTGACAGTGAGTTAATAACAAACGATCAAATACAGATGCCCGAATGTCCGTTAAACCTAAAAAGTGTTGGATAATTCGGGTTACACCGGCAATAAAAAAGTTATGCTAACCGGGAAATAATTCCGGTCGGCATAACTTACAGAAAGACCCATGCAGGTACCGGCAATGCAAAGTCCCATGCAGTTCTTTTTGAACGGACCGGCATGTTATCTTCGGGGCCGGTTAATTCAGATGGCTATCGTTTGCCCTGTTCTGTTTATTCATTGTTATTTATCAAAATAACATCCGGGTACAGATACCATTCACCGTCTCCATATTCACCAAAGCACAGGCAAAGACTGAACGGCCTATCTCCATTTCGGTTCAAAGGGAAGTCTCTCTCCATCATCTGTAGTATACTCTTCCAGCGAATTTTCCTTAGACTGCACGACCATATAAATCATCGTTTCATCCGAAGAATTGCAGATACCGCGTTTTCCCTGAGGTGCGACACGAATTACGCTGCCTTCTTTTATATCAAAACAATCATCATCTACCTGAAAAAAGCCCGAACCTTTTAAAATGATATAGGTTTCTTCATTCTTCCGGTGTATATGGAAATACGGTTGCTCCGACTGCGGAGGAAGAGAATTAAACGATATCTCTGTACCCGTTGACCGGGTAGCCTCCTTTAGAAACACCTTGCCTTCAATAAGCTTCTTATTCACCGGGTGAACCAGGGAATAGTCCATAAGATCATCCAAACGGCCCAGGTTTACAGCCGTGAAATACCTGTTTTCAGACAGTTCTTCAATTTCTTTCATACGACTTTTAGTTTATGTTTAAAAATTCTATTCTAATGAGTTTTATCAACAGAAGAACAGATTCTTAACTTATTTATTTCCTTGTTTCGGAAATGATTATATCGCCGTTATCAGGCACTATATCAAACAGGATATATTTCAACGCCCCTTTTTTCAGGATGACAGTCTTTATTTTTTGTCCGTTTTGAGTAATCGTTGCCGACTTCCAGTTCTTTGGTAACACTCTTCGTATGGTCAGGGGATAATTATAAACCGAATTATCAAGTTTATCCGACACATGAAGCACTATACCCGATTTATTGTTGGAGATTTCCCGAACGGTAGCCGCATTTCGCTCGCGGATATACCGGACAACATTGCCAAAAGTAGCAATCCAGAACCGGTCGGTATGCTGTTTCATATAGTCGAGATGAGACTTGAGGACTGTAGATTGAGTCGGGGAATAACCACCATCATGATCAATGCTGTGTATCAAGAAAACGCACCAGCCTTTTATGGAGTCTGCTTTTTGAACCTCGGTATTAAAGTTCTGAACGGTCTGTATAGCAGATTCGGTTCCGGTGGGGATTGAACTTATACTCATAAAATCGGATGGTGTTTTGGGTTCGATATAATTTTCGCAACCCCTTGCGGCTATGTAATAATTCGAGCAGACCGAATCATTACCGCGTACACAAAACGGATAAGCTATCGTCCGGCATAAATGGCCTTTGATATGAGTATTAATAGTATCCAGTGAATTTTTAAATTCGGGTAATTGCTGAGCGACGGTTAAAGTGCCCAGATTCGCATGAGTGACGGTATGACTTGCTATTTCGTGCCCTTGATCAGCGGCAGATTGCAATCCACTCCAGTCTTTAACCCAGGAGGACGGAACAAACATAGTCACCTTAAAGTCGTAATCATTAAACAGGGGAATCGCGACAGCCAACTGATTCGAACAATTGTCGTCAAAAGTATAACTAACAGCCGCTTCACGGAATCCTGACCATGTTGCAACGTCATAAAGTTGTGAACTTGTTTGTGAAAAGCTTTTGGTAAATAATACATTAAAAGTCAGAAATGCAATCAGAATACTTATTTTTTTCATTGAGTGACAGATATAAAATTATTTGAAGGGATTAAACAACTGACAAAAGCGCACAACTATCGACTGACCCTGTAGCAACTCCCAGTCATCATTCGAATGTCTTGCACTCTTATTCGCAGCTAAAGAACACCAAACGCAGAGCAATTTTCTTGAATTCTTCAGTCTTTAACTCCTGAGCAGGGATCGTGCCGTGCACAAAAACAACCTTATCCGCATGTAAATCCCGCTTCACTATATTTAAAAAGGTTGAGTTCCAATCAAAGCAACCCAAATGAGCCAGGTTGATATTACAATCAATTTTACGGAGTGCTTTCGCATTTATTTTAAGGTCAGTTGAGGACTTATAATCTGTGTTTTCATTCATTGGCTCATCCGTAAAACATCGTCCAAAGATAAATACTTTTTCTTACAATCAGCATTCTTTTGTTTACTTAATTGCCAATTTACATAACTGGGTTTTTATCCGGTCATAAACGATACGTGAAAGCTTTGTAATTTCATGCTCACGGATCACAACTTCCTATATCAAGAGACCTGTTCTTGCGGGAATAACCCAATTCAACCGGCCCTGACGAGCCGGCCTTATTAACAGGAATGAAACACTTTGTTCATACGACTGTCATTCAGAAGAGCACTCAGAATTGTACTTTTGCATGAAAATACAAATTGAATATGAGAAGAAAATTATTACTCCTTTATTGCCTTGCAACGCTTGTCTTTAGCACGCGGGCCACAGTCAACGAACCCTACTTAGAGGTACCCACTCCTACTTCGGTCTGGATTAACTGGAAGTCGGATATAGAAAAAGACTTTACCATACAATATGGCACCTCTCCCTCTGCGTTGAATCTCTCCAAGAGTATTATCACCCAGACCTGGAGCGACAACGGGTACGACAACAATTACCTGTACAGTACCGCCCATCTGACAAAGCTTACTCCAAACACGAAGTATTATTACAAAATAACAAACAGTACCGGTTATGCATCACCCATGTATAATTTCAGGACCTATCCTTCACCGGGCGAATCGGCTCATGATGGGAAGACCCGCTTTCTGATTATGGGAGATAACCAATTGAAAGATGAGCCCCGTTACGACACCCTGGAAGTAAAAGCTAAAAGATTCATTGAGAAAAAATATGGCGCCCCTATTCAGGATGTTATTTCTTCGGTGATCATGAATGGCGATCAGGTAGACTTAGGCACCCTGGATCATTATGAGAATGTGCATTTTAAGAAAAACAGGTATATATCGCCTTACCTGGGTATTTCAACCGTAATTGGAAATCATGAAACCTATGGCACCCTAAAACTCGATGCTTATTACAATCATTTCCACTACGATTCGTTGCAATATAAAGTTCCTTCCAACACCAAAGACTATTATGCTTATCAGGCCGGTAATTTATTGGTAATAAACCTATTTACAGACGCTTCAACCGACGAATACAACGATCAGTTTAACTGGCTGAAGCAGGTGGTAACCGCTGCCAATGCCGACCCGACTGTCCAATGGATTGTCTCTGTAGGTCACCGGCCGTATCAGGCAGAACAGTATGTGGGGGATATATCCACCTGGGTTCGAAACACCGCCTATCCGTACTTAATCACCTCACCCAAAATGTTTATGCATATAGGAGCGCATCATCACTTGTATGCAAGAGGGCAGGATAAAAACAAACCGGTGTATAACATTATCTCCGGCGGAACAGCCTGGGATCAATATTGGGGTATGTCCACCGAGAAAGACTACGATGATGTTCAGAAGACCATCCCCCGATGGGCCTATCAAATTCTGGAAATAGATCAGGCAACGAATCAGGCAAAAGTATCCTCCTATTCGGTAGGCTATACGACCAAGATCAACGACTGGGGCAATCTGGATAAGTTTGTTTGGGAAGAGAGTGTATTAATCGACAGCTTCTATGTGAAACGCAACCTGACTGTTCCCGCCACGCCCGCTATTCAGAATGCAATCAATGACGACATCGAATTACCGTACACCTTTATCAGCACTCCTTACGCGACAACATCCAGCGAGTTATACAACTCTACTCAGTTTCAGGTCTCTCAAAGTGCAGACTTCTCGACACTCACAATAGATAAGATCAGGGACTTCGAAGATTGGTTCGGACAAGACGGACCGGCATGGCAGACTATAGATGTAAACAAAGGTACAGACATCTTCAAACTTACGCTGGCAGCTAAGACTTTAATAAACGGGACTTATTATATCCGGGTCCGGCATCGTGACAGAGCACTCAATTGGTCGGAATGGTCCAATGCCGCTACATTTAAAATAAAGAACGGCCTGACGGGAGAGCCGCAGGTTGTTACCAATAAAAAGGAATATGCCCTGAATGAAAACATACAGATAAACTATGCCAATGGACCCGGCAATGCAAAAGACTGGGTAGGGATATATCTTTCGGGTCAAACACCGGGGTCAACACCTTCCACCGCATGGGCTTATGTCAACAGCGAATCCATGTCTTCGGGAGTATTGAATATGTCCGTGTCAACAGCCGGAGAGTACTATGCGGTGCTGCTTGAGAACGATGGATATAACGAGCTCGGCCAACGAACCTATTTCTACGTAGGATCAGTGCCTGTACTGACCGTAGCCGATGCCACCAAAGATGTCATTAAAATATCGTACACCAATGCTCCGGCTAATGCTACCGACTGGATTGGGATTTATAAGATAGGAAGTGATCCTCAGAATTCAACTGCGGCAAGTTACCAATACGTTACGGGGAGCAGTAATACCTTAACCTTCGATAATTTAGGAAAAGGATATTATTTCGCACGCTATTTCCTGAACGATGGATATGCAAGTATTGGCAATGAAATTTATTTCTCGGTGGGTGATACCATAGCCACTATCAGCACGGATAAACCAAGTTATGACCTGGGTGATCTGATTTCGGTGACCTTCAACGATGGACCCGGAATTGCCAAAGACTGGTTAGGAATATTCAATAAAGGGGCTAATCCCAATATCGATCCGCTGTTGAATTACATCTATGTAGACGGGAAACCAAGTGGAACAGCGACCTTTCAATCGGGAAATATACCGACGAAGGAAGGTGATTATTATGTAGTCTTTTTCACCAACGACTCCTATAATGAAATCTCGAACAGAGCCTATTTCAAGATTAAATCGACCGTCTCCGATGTATCCACGGTCCCTACAGGTAATTCGGGCAAAGTATATCCCAATCCGTCTTCACCGGGAAAGCAAACTGTTGTATCCTATCAATATCCGATCAGTCAGATTGATATTTATAATGCTGCAGGCACCCTACTCTATAGCAAGACAAACATGAAGATGCAAAATACGGTTACCCTGAACCATAGTCTACCGGCCGGAGTCTATTTTATCAAGGTTCATTCCGATAAATTATACACTCATAAGCTGATTGTAAACGAAGAATAAGTTCGCAGGCCGGATCTAAACGAAACAGGCACCAAAACCATCAGGGAGGAATTCTTCCGGATCGTTTCAGGTGCCTGTTTGATTCTATAGCGATCATGACTTCTTTCAGGGATCTGACAAACAGGGAAGTACGTACGGTACCTGACCCGGATATTCACCGTCACTTGCCGAAAACGACTCGCTCTGCGACCGGATCTATCTATCCCCGATACTTCTTTTCTTTATTCAACTCTATCAACAGGCTGTTTACTTCCTCCTTTAATTCGGACATTCGGAGTTCGCGGTTGATGGCTATATCATAGTGCCATTGCAAGTCGGCCAGCTTGTTCTTAATGATCAGTTCATTTTCCTTTCGTACAGTAATATCTAAAATAAAACCTTCGTAATAAAGCTTATTTCCTTGCTCATCATGCAGCAACCTGCAATTTAATGACACCCAGATGACCTCATCGTCGATTCTTCTAAGCTGGGCTTCAAAACCGATAATAACATCCTGTTTTTCAAATAAATTTATGAATTTAGTTCGTTCATACGTGTTGACCCAAAATTGATTGCTAAAAGGTTTCAGGAGACTTACAACGGCTTCGGGAGAATCATAGGCCAGCATCTTGGCTAATGCTTTGTTAGCTTTGAAGCATTTTCCTTCCAGCGTAATCTGGAATATACCTTCGAGCGCGTTGTCATAGATATTCCGGTACTGCTCTTCACGCTCTTTCAACAAAGCTTCTGTGTTCTTACGTTTTCCTTCTTCTTTAACGATTTTCCATGCTTTGGAGCCGTATACCACAGCGATTATCCCGACAATGGAAAATACAACCATTATGAAAATCAGCCTGTTCTTGAATGAAACAAGACTTTGAAGCGCTTCATCCCGATTAGTGACCACTACGATAGACCAGATTGTATTCTTCAGATGAACAGGTACATACACGGCTAGTTTGCTGGTCATTTTTATATTATGCCCGCTGGCTTTGTCAAATTGGTAAGTTGCATATCCCTGATGACCCTTAAGCATTTCAGCCAGCATGGGTGTCATAGAAGAATAGCCTTTAAGGCTTTCAGTGATTGACTTCCCAATGAATCCCGGTTCCGGACTGTATAGTTCGATACCGCCCTGACTGATAACCCAAGCATGACCCGTTTTGCCAATTTTAATTTCAGCAAGATAACGATTTGTGATACTTCTAAAATTAATTAAGACACCGATAGACCCTTTAAAGTTGACGCCCTTAAAAACAGGCACCTGAACAGATATGGCATTCTCGCCTTCATCGGTGGTAAATACATCGCTGATGACCGTATGATGATCGTTTAGTAATTCGTGAATATGTTTCTGACCGGATACATCTGTTTGAAGCCTCCTTTTATCAGACGAATAGATAATGATTCCATTCTCACTGACACGGTTGATAGATAATACTTCATCCGGATATGATTCGGATAGCACTTTAATAAAGTTTTTACCATCCTCGTCATTATCTATTATATGATCCGACTTCGAAAGGGTGGTTAATGCCTTAACCCAGGAGGTGAAATACTCCTCGATTCCACGGGCGGCTAACTTAGCATGAACCATCTGCGTCTCGTTGGTATGTCTGATAACCACATTCCGGGCCTCATTGTAAAAAGAGTAAAAAAGAAAAGCACAAAGACACAAAAAGGCAAGCACCAGCACACCATAGGTTCTTTTATTTATCATTTTACTTTTAATTTAAAGTTCTGTCTGATTTGAAACGTATTTTGTTCGCAGTTGTTGCCTGCTTAAAATAGAAGAAAGATACAATTCTATAATTGATAAAACAGCTTTTCGTAATATTTGGAAAACAGAATGTGATTTTTTACATATCGAACGGATTCTCATCCATAGCATAGCCACTGTTGCACGAATATGGGAACAAGCAGGCAGCCAGTATGCTTGCAAGCAGAAATAATATCTGCATAAAACAGTGAAAATAAAATGAATAAAATGGAAGAATGATGGATCATTCTTCCGCGGTATCCGCATCTTTCCGTAAAACCGGAATGTTCTACCGGTGCTTTATGCTGATAGTTTGCGGATAGAAATTATACACCCCGATTTATTTCCCATTACGCACACGCACATCGTTCGCAAATATAATAAACTTTATATATAAAATCCGACAAGTGGTATTTTACTCAACAGAAAACATGAACTTTCAATTGATCAGGAGTATTTTTATATCAATTAACCGGACAATGCAGATTGATTACGACAGTCTCCTTTCACAACCTTTAATAATCATATACAAACAACAAGATACGTGTTGATTTTGTTTTATCGTTTTTGACGAACTTTATAGAAACCTTATTGTTTCACAACTATAAAAGTAAATATTACAGGATATGAAAATGAAAATAGAAATATGGAGCGATATAATGTGCCCCTTCTGCTATCTGGGCAAGCGAAAGTTCGAGCATGCACTCTCGCTGTTTACCGGTAAAGAATACATTGAAGTCGAATGGAAAAGCTTTCAGTTAAATCCCGGCCTTGTCACCGACCCTGGCATCAGTATACACCAATATCTGGCGGAACACAAAGGAATCTCCGCCGAACAAGCTGCGAAGATGAACGACCGTCTCACCCGGGCAGGGGCGGCAGTCGGACTGGACTATCATTTCGATAAAATCATAGTGGCTAATACATTCAGGGCACATCAACTGCTCCGCTTTGCCCGCACACAGGGTAAGCAAAACGAGATGGAAGAACGGTTGTTTGAAGCCTATTTCACCAACGGTCAAAACGTGGACGATCTCCCGACGCTCGTCCGACTGGCTGGTGACGCAGGCCTGGATACCGCGGGATTACCTGAAGCCATCGAAAGCAATCAATACGCAGGGCAGGTGCAGGCCGAACTTGCCGAAGCCGGTTCGTTGGGGATTCAGGGTGTGCCGTATTTTCTGTTTAACCGGAAATATGTAGTAAATGGTGCACAGGAGAGTCCGGTCTTTCTCGAGACACTCCACAATGCCTTTGACGACTGGGCAAAAAGTCATCCCGAAGTTAAAACCCGTCCGGCTGCCTTCCGTTATAAGCCCCTTTAAAAGCATCAGCCGGTTGCACAGTTCCGGCCGGCCGATGCTTTCTTCTCTTCAACGGCTATAAAAGACCGGATCGCTTCAGTCATTCGCCGACATACCGTGAAGCTGCTCATACAACAGCCGGCAGCGTGCGTCGTGACTTTTCCCGGCGTACAGATTGTTCCTGCTATTTTACATGCTGCATCCTGACAAGCGCTTCGGCCAGTAGCACCAAATGACAGGATTTACACCTTAACAACTCATTAGCAACAAATTGTCCCGACAACCTGGCTCATCGCTTCCTCCGGTTGACCGGCATCCCCCCTGCCCGGATTTCAGACCCTTCGTACGTCGTTCTATGACCGGTTATAGCATGTTCTTACTTCAACCTTACTTCGACCTTGGTTTAACCAAGGTAATTAGTTATATAAAAAGAATTTTTCTTCTAAATTCAATGTAACATCCATGTATATATTCCGTATTTATTAAATAAGTCGTATATACATAGTGTATACGTGGTATATACATGGTATATATGTTTTATATAACTGCAATGGTTAGTTATAAAATGAAATACGTATCTGATAATAAGAAAAATAGATATAAAATAAGAGTTAAAACATTTGGGTAATTCATTGATTATCAGTATTTTTATTGATTATTCCGTAATCTTAAA
>Ga0302271_10000128_pt1 | contig 66555 bp, 40 predicted proteins | sample III_Bog_N1_1_FD_198767 | JGI IMG/M metagenome (GOLD analysis project Ga0302271, IMG submission 198767) | Peat permafrost microbial communities from Stordalen Mire near Abisko, Sweden - III_Bog_N1_1 | ecosystem: Environmental > Terrestrial > Soil > Wetlands > Peat | place: Sweden: Abisko...
ACTCCCTGATTCTAAAACCTTCTGTGCTTGCAATCTACTCAAACCCTACGAATGTTAGCTAGCTTCTCTATCATGGAAGGGAATCCTCCCACGAATCAAGCAACAATATTTATTTCTCCCTCTTAATGTATGTTAAGTCAATAAAATAGCAAGTAAAATGCACTAATGAAAACCTACACTAATAATAAATTCACATCCAAATTAAACACTAATTATCAGAAAAAAGAACCACCAAAAGACAAGAATTCTAATTTAAAAAGTTAAAAAAATAAGCTAATGAATATATTTCTCTCAGACTAAACATTTAAAACTATTTCAGGAGAATCATCTAACAAAGATATCCTAATAAAACTGCATATTCCATTCTTTCATAGACAACATTCACAAAATGTTATGAATTTTTTTTTGCATTCCATCATTAGGCTGTTAATCTTTTTATTTTAAGTTGATTTTATTTAATGTTGATTAAGTTTTTCTTTCATTTATAAATTGCATTGAGTTCATATAAAAAAGGTATCTTTGCTAACAAATATGCAGTTCATGTTTCAAGAGGATAACAAATATACTTAGCTGTTTTTGTGAACATGGTTTGCAAATGCCAAAAATAACAATAAGAAAATAAAATGATGCAAGCAAATGATATGGAATCTGTCGAGTATTAATCAAGGCTAAATAAGTCAACAACTGATTGTTAAAGCCATTAATCACATTATTTTTTGAATAACTTGGAACTATTATCATAAATAGCAGATGGTTTTGTCTTTTTGTTGGGGACAAAAAAGGAGAACTGGGATAATGAGCGATCAATATTCATGCTTATGATGCGAATATTGTGAAGTTGTTCAGCGTGATGGAATTTTAATGTAATAAGCTGCTATAAGTGTGTGATTCATGCTTTTACTATTTCCGAAGCTGAACTTCATTTTTCTCTTTAAAAAACTTCTCCGAAAGGTATGCTCGTTGTTGAAGGTTAAAAAAATTTAATCTCATTTATCCATTCTCCTTTTTCTTTACATATTCTCTGTTATTAACTAAGAAGATATATTTTGTCTTCTGTTTCTCTTAATTAAATATCAGGAAAGAATCAAGGAAGATATTAAGATTCATGATTGTTTATCTTAAATGACCGTTAAACACATTAAGTTAACGGGTAATTTAGCAGGATCAATTATTTCTTTGAATTTCATGTTTTCTTAATCTCAAACTGGGAGGATACAATTCTAAAGAAAAAAAACTTAAATTCAATATTAATAGCAGTTATTAGTATTTGCGTAACTGACAGGGGAAAAAAGAAGATTCCATAACATATGTCTTCAAGAGCATCATTAAGTTTAGAAGGCAATGCACACAATCAGTCCATTCATAAGACAAAAAGAAACAAAAAACATATTATTATAATTTTTAAAAAATCGCGAATAGAAAATAATATGATTGTTGATATTGAACATCTAATTCTTCGTAAAGAAGGAATGTTATCGTAAGCTTCGGCTTGATCAATTCAATTTCAGCAGCTAGATTCGCTTGATAAGCATCTCTAGCATTCACATAAAACCCCCGATATTTTTTAAGACCCTCACAATCTAAGTTTTCGAATGTTTCTTGTGAAACAATACATAACTCCATCAAAAATATCTCATTATACTTAAAAATCTGCTGTTCAAATATTTAAAAAATTGCTTTGTTTCTCTCCATAAATATGAAAGAATCCATAAAAAATCAAAAAAATATCAAATTATTGGCAAAATACATCAATAAATTATTCAAATCAGTCAAATATTACATTTTAATCGAGAAATACACTCTCTGAATGCAAAAAAATAAGCAAAAAAGTTAAATCTAGTTATGGAGCATTCAAGGATATTGCTGGTTTATGTAGAGAAATAGGGTTTATCTTGAACTATTTGTGTTAAGTTAAATTTAAATTCACAAAAACTGAAAGAATTGTTAAATGATTTGAAATACTTATTTTACTCTTTATTTTTGTTAAAGTTAATAGATGCGTAGAATATAAAATTCACTTTTTAAATCAATAATGATAAGGAAGATATTAGAAAACTAAAAGAAAACTAACATAAATTGGCACAAAATACACTTGTATTTCCATTCATTCTCACATGTTTGTATCCACAAAGATGAATTATTTATTGAGCTTTTCGATATCCCTCTCTAATTGAGTAAGCTCCTTTTCGCAGTTTTCTTTCCTGTAAGTTTAGAAATAAACAGGGAATTATTTTTTCAAACATCATTATTGAAAAAGTTGTTTTTGGTGAAGAATCTTGGAAATCACAAAGGACAAAAAAATCATAAGAAGTTTAAATAATTGTTACTTTCTCTTGAGTCCAACTGTGGCAATTTTATTGATGTGAGTGATTGTCTGATACTCTCTATTCACAGCTTCCCATTTAGCTTTGAGACCATCTCTTAATTGACCAACTTCCTCTTTCGACATCATAAACCTATTATTCAAAGTTATAGTTGTGTTCATGAAAATTCAAAACATCAAATAGTTTTCAGAAGAAGAAGTTAAAATATAATATTGATTATTTGGTTTCTTTCTCAGTGATTTTATTAGTGATTAGAAGATTAACAATAACAAGATTTATGAGATTTCTTACCTTTGTCTCTGTTGTTCTTCAGCCTCAGATAAGTGAAGATTCTAAATCATCTTGTACTCAGTCTCCAAATGGTCTTTGTTACGGATTAAATAAGCAGGTGTTTATCCATAATCCTTCTTGGTTAAGTAATTCTCAGGCTCTTTCATAACTTTAGGAGCCTATATCGAGTTAAATTAAAATGAATATTATGTTATGAAAAATAAAAATAAATTCTTTCTAATCTCAGCAAAACATGCTTATGAGCTTACGCTAAGGATATTCTCGACAGCATTGGTAACGATGTAGTTCTTGTTTGATTTTTATCCCATCAATGGTTTTTCAGAGACTACAGGAACATTCTGTTTTCTTGAATCTGAGTCAGGATACTTAAAGGCTGTGATCGTAGGAAGCTGCAGGCAACAACAAAATCCAACATGAGTATGAAACTTATGAGTTGAAAATAAGAATATTAAAATAAATACCTTATTGGATCCCATAGTTCCTGTGTTTTTCTTTCTATATTCGCTTGTGGATGGCTTCAAAGACCCTTTTAAACGAAACAAAGTTAATTTAAATCAGTTAGAAACTTTTGAGAACTCTAAAGAAATAAAGTCATTTGTGGTTTAGTTTTAAAATTGATTGTAGTAATGTTTAATCCTTTTTCATTTTAAAACAGCTTGGAAAAGGTTTTGTAATCACATTGATTCGGTATGGAGTTTATAATAAGTTGACACAAATTAATTTCCCCTCATTCATTCTGTTTTAAATTCTTCCATCCTTTTTTATAACTTCGTTCTTTCTTATTTTTACCTTTGACTCTTCCGAAAGTTGAATTGAAATCTTTATGCGTGTGAGCTCCTCTTGGAATGTCAAAGTCACCAGCAAGATTGGCTACCTGAAAACAGCGTACCAAAAACAACATTAATAAATTATTTATGATCTAAAACTGTGAGTAATTCAAAGGATTTTGGTCATTTTTATTTTTCGCTGTTAAAAATGTACTCCTGGACGAGAAGTGGTGTGGTTAATGAGTGTAGAACCAGTTGGAGCAAGAGTACTGGGGTATTGCGATCTATATCGATTTTCTTTTGGAGGTGGAACGTATTCCTTTGGGATCAGATTGTAGATTGACTCCTCCTCCATTTCTTCTATGCACAGACTACTTTAATTTTTTAGTTTATTTCTAATTTTTCCTCTTGTTTTTTCTTTCGAAATCAGTTGTTTTATTTTAGTTTTTCTTGGATGATTGATTTTCCATACAACAAGGAAAAACAAACAGACTTTATCTATTTTAAATTCACATTGAAATAGTGTGTGTGTGCGGAGTTAATATCCAAAAGCAGTTTCAGAGATGAACAAAGTTGTTTGCTGCTTGCTCTTCTTTGAAATAATTACTCCCTTGAGAAATTAAAATATAAGTTCATTTTTCATACAATTTAAACGCCCAATCCTATTATTTGACCCTATTAATTATTTCAACAACAACAAAAACAGCAATCACCTTTGTTTTAAAATAAAATGCAATTTCTAAAAATAAATAATCTAAACTTTTCGATTATTTTATTTTTGTTTTTGTTTTCTTTGCTCTCCCCCATCAAATTTTCATTGTTTTTTCCTTCAAAATAACTCTTCTCTTTACTGATAGAGTCGGATGGCATTAATATTTGCATTGATTATTCAAAGTCAGTTTGAAAGTATCAGCAAGGAAACAATAAACAAAGAATCAAGAGAATTTATTAGAAAAAAGCAGTAAAGATATCATAAACATTTTATCTTTTTTTTTATGAAGCTTATGAAATCACAGAGTGCCTAACCGCAGGTAAAATATCAAGGAGTTAGATGATCGCAGGCTATTTTTGATGATGTCTACTATTTTAACACAGGGATTTAGTCTCTCATCCTTAAAAGATCCTTAGGGTTAATAAAATGGCATAGGAAGTGAATCAAATGAAAATCTAAAAGTAGTAGTTCGATGTAGACCACCACTTCCAAGAGAGATATACTAAGATCTGTTCATTTCAACGGTATAAAGATACATGATTGAAGACATATCTTAAGATTTATTTTTAAAATGCTATTTTTGTTGATTTTTCGAACTTAGATGGAGGTTTCTCCAGATAATCGGATGCTGTCAATGTATGAATATAGGAACATCGAAAGTGTTTCCGCTGAGTAGGTGCCAGCGTATTTAGATAATCCTGCGAACTACACAGTGCATTAGTTTACTTTTGATTATGTCTACGATCAATCTTCTTCTCAAGAAGATGTCTACAATAACACAGCTCGCAAATCAGTTCTGTCAACACTTGATGTAAATTAATATTAGCATTCATTTAGATGTGGTTTGAAATATTTCAATAAAAATAAGGCACATTTGATAAATCAGTAAATTAAGTAAACTGTTTCTAAATTATGCTGTTTTTAGGGATTCAATGCATCGATTATCGCTTATGGCTAAACTGGCACCGGAAAGACCTACACAATGGAAGGATTCTCTTACAAATATCACCATCCAAACATAGGAATCATTCCAAGATCAGTCGATGAGATATTTACCTACATTCAAAATTGCGAGGGAAAATAAGTAACATTTATTTATTTAAAACGCTTTGCTTTTTGCTAGAAAAACTGTTTATAATATCCAAAAGTCAACGTTCATGGTCAGAGCTAGTTATCTGCAGATCTACAACGATAGTATCTCAGATTTGCTTAAAGTAGATAGATTCAATCTTAACATTAGAGAAGATAAGAAGAAAGGAGTTTATGTCGAGGGACTCAGTGAATGGGCTGTCAGATCACCTAGAGATATCTATGCTCTGATTAAAAGAGGTACTAAAGCTTTTTTGATAGGTTTTGGAAAATATTGCTAATATTTCTCTTATTTTATCTCACAGGAGCTGTTGCTAGAGCCACTGCCAGCACAAAATTGAACGATGTGTCTAGTCGATCTCATGCAGTTTTTATAATAACTGTGGAGTAGATGTACATTGACGATGCAAATAAGCCTAAAAAGATCAAGGTTGGAAAACTAAATCTAGTCGATTTAGCTGGTTCAGAAAGAGTTGGTGTATCTGGTGCGACTGGATAACGTCTTGAAGAGTGCAAGAAAATCAACTAGAGTCTATCGGCACTTGGAAATGTCATATCGGCACTTACTGACCCTAAAGGAGCAAGAGGACACATTCCATATAGAGATGCTAAGGTGAATTATTAAAATAATTTAAATAAAAAGAGTAGTTTTTAGAAAATAGGATCAAGTATAATTCTTTATTTTTATTATTTTTCAGATTACGAGACTCCTGGAGGACAGCCTTGGAGGAAACTGTAAGACAACCATGATTGCAACCATATCTCCAGCAAATGAAGCATTTGGAGAATCTGTAAAAAATTATAATATGCTGTGATAAGGATCTCAAAAGAATTATTTTCATTTAACAGTTGTCTACACTGAAATTTGCAAATCGAGCTAAGAACATCAAGAATAGCCCTATAGTCAATGAAGATCTAGATTAGAGAGCACTTCTAAGGAGATATGAAGATGAACTGATGAAGCTAAGAGGAGAGCTTTAGAAAAAGCAAGAAACAATTGTAGATGAATAAAAGATCTAATAATTAGAAGAAGATAAATAGCGAGTATTGCAGGCATATCAGTAGAGATCTAAAGAGTACTATGAAGAAATCGAAGCAAAGAAGATATTAGAAGTAAAAATAGTTGAATTTTTATGAAAAAAATTGTATTATTAATGATTGTTTTTGTGGTGTTGTTGCTGTGTTGTTCAGGAGCAGATCAAAGCGTTGTAGAGTTAAGTGCTGTAAGGTGGTTAAAAGATGGAGGAAAATGAAAGATTGAAAAGCATGCTAGAGGAATAATAAAGATAGATTAGAATGGAGTATGAGTAGAAAGTGCAAGATTTAGAGAAGGAGAGATAGCTGATCGAGTAAGATAAAGAAGAAACAGATAAATATAAGCAACTTCTGCTTAAGCAAAGAGACATAATGATTGCCTTAACGTCAAGGCTCAACGAAAGAGACGAAACAATAGTACAATATTAAGAAGAACTAGATGCTTATGAAAAGATCAATAAAGTAACAACTAAAATAATTCACTCTTCATTGCATAATAATGTCGATTTGTTTATTTAATTGCAATAACATTCTTTGACATAAATAAATTCCTCTTTTTTCACAAAATCAACCCTAGGATTTAGATAGTAGCATATAGAAATATGGTTAGAGAGTTAGGTAATTAGAGGGAATGCTGCGCTAAAACGGAATTGCATTCTCAGAAGAAATCGAATAAGTCTCAGGATATTCATAGGTCACATACGGTAACTTTATGAGATTTGAATTCATTTTCATTCATCTTAACAGAAGCTTGTGAATATGTTGGGTTTTAGGTGATTAGGTGGCTTACAATGTGGTCGCTGAAGAGCCATCGAAGTTTGGAGAGAAATTGTTGGAAATGCAAGAGACGATTGAGACATAAAAGAATGAAATTTAGCAACTGAAGCACGATTTACTAGTGAATTAAGGAAACTCAAATGCGCACAAGAATGCTTACTTCCATAACAACAAACCTATCGATGTGACTACTTTACAACAAACCATTCAAGATAAAGGTTAGCCAGTTGAAAAAAGTTATTTTATTTGGTTAAAATGTATTCCGACAACTAAACTTTGGTATTCTCTTTTCGTTAGATAATTTGATAGGAAGACTAAAGAACGAATTAGCTGCTCTCAACACTTCAACATCAGCATCTTCTGATCAGCTTAATTCTTCTTCAATGAGTGTTCATTCGATGCTCAACTCGACAGCAGATATCAAAAGTCAGCTCTTTTTTTAATATAAAAATGATAATAAAACATATTCATTCGTTCATTAGACCGAGTTGACCAGATCATTTAAGCCCTAGCTTCTCCGAATAACCCTAATTCTTACGCAGAAGCAGGATAACAATTGCTTCTCCTTCAATCAAAAGTCAATAGCAACCATGTCATGCTGTAAGTCCTTTTTTTACCTTAATCTCAACTGCAATTCTGTTGTACTTTTCTTTAGCAAAAAAGCCACAGGCAGCATTCTCAAGCAATAAACTGGGAATCAACCTAGTCAAAGCCATCAAGAATAACTACAGAAGTAGCTACAATTAGGGTAAAAATACCATCATAACAGTGCTAGCAGCTCCTCAAGCTAGCTGTTCTCTAGTAAATCTTCGTAAGAAACAGAGAAGATTTGTCTGGTGATTTTTTTCAGATCTCTTTTACTTTTCTTTGTGTAAAATGTCTTGTTATTTTATTTGAAAGAAATAAAAAAGTAATATTTGAGGACGATCACTAAGGATAGTAACAACAATAGATTCGCTAATATCAATCACAATAACAATAGCAACCATAATTCATACAATAATAGCCATATTAATAGCAATCACAATAATCCCTCATGAATTCTGCGCCTAATTTCCAGACAGGAATGGTATCATAGACATAAACAAAGAATGAAAATGGATAATAATAATAATAATAATAACAATAAGCTGTGTAGTTGAAACCAATGTTCTATCAGAATCTGAGTAAAGAAGAAATTGAGGGAATGATTAGAAGCAGATAAAATAAAGTAGCTCCAACTGCTGGAAATCTCATTTCCGAGAAACTATCGCAACCTAGAAAGATGTGACAAATGAAATTAAGAAAACAACTGGTTTATTTTCGTTTTATATTTATACAGAATGCACATGAATTATTGGATTTTTGTAAAATAATTGATATTTTTTATTTAAGATCAACAAAAAAGAGGAAAAAGCAAATGAAACTGCAAACACACACACACATATATCTTTAAAACACATTCTGATTGGTGTGGTGCTAATTTATGTTAAATCAAGCCTTGAGGGTACTGTTGAAACGAGAGCCTTACTGGAATCTCGAGAGGGTCAAACTTGTTGGGGCTATTCAAAATAAAAATATATTAAAAACATAGAGACAAGAGGTTATCTAATTTTTGAACTGATTGGTTACCTTTTGATGTGAATTGATTTTGGAAAGCTAAGAATTCTTTTTGTTACTAGTTCTGAAGCTCTTTCTTCACATTTTAATATTTTTACAATAACCTAGCACACAAATCATAAATAAAATAAGCTCAAACATCTAGATAATTGAAATTCTAAAGTATTTTTATACCTCTCTAATTCAATAGATCTGTTCTTCCTTTGCTCTTCTTGTCCTGAAATGATCCTTTGTCGAAGTGCATTGAGCTCGTTAAATTGCCTGGTTCTTAATTGACTCAATTATGTTTTCATTTTAGCAACCCGCTGCTGTGCCCAATTACCTCCTTCTTCTTTCTGTAATTGTATCCTTGCCTGCTAGATTTAGTGTGCTTCTAAGAATCTAAATTGCAAATATTGTTTTAAAATGTTAGTGTTGCTTCATCAATAACCACAACAAATGTTAATAGTGTAATGATTTAATTTTACCTATTTTATTTGGCTAGATGTTCCTCCATTTTCACTAAATTTAGTACTTCAGACGAATCCTTAGGTGCAAAAGGAATAACCTTATCTAGCTCCTCTGCTGCTCTCTGATATTCCTCATCTTATCGTCCGATAAGTTCCATCTCAATATTCTTAGCTTCTTCGTTAAATTCCAGCATCTTTCTGTCCCAGAACTCATTGAATTAATTGAACTCTTCCAAGTGCGCTCGCTCTACACCGAGGGTTTCATTTAGATGCCTTTGTTTCAGCTCTTCTTTTCTTTTTCTCTCTAGCTATTCTTTCAATTCCTTTGTTTTCTTGACGGCCATCTCCGCTTCTATGTACTTCCCAGATCTCATGCAGTTATCTTGATATTCACTTAAAGCTTCGACTTGTTCTTAAAGCTTCTCAACTTCATTTAGTAATGCTCCAGCAGCTTAGTCATCAGTGTTATTATAATTATGTTGTTCTTGTTATTGCTGTTGTTGTTATTAAAGTAGTTATTGTTGCTATTGGAACTGCTATTACTGTTATTATTGCTATTGTTCCAAGAGAATTTGCTATTATTGTTATTGGAATTGTTGGTCTTAAAGGTTCTGCTGCTAAATCAGCTACGATTGCTGTTGTTGGTCAACCTCTGAAAGCATTAGTTAGAATAAGAAAATAAGGATAATAAATGGAAAGACTTGTCTATTCTTTACACTAAACTGGTTGGGAAGGAGGAGCACTCATGAAAAAGTGAAAAAGGATATTTTTAGAGATTCTAACTTCTTTTTATTTCTTGAATAAATTAATTCAATGTTATCAATTAAGCTCACTTTCTTCTTATTCTTCTCAACAAGAATCTTTCTTTAAATACTCTTTATCTCTCTCTTTCTTCTTTTCAAACACACTATTTTTCTTTCTTTTTTGATTTTGATTTTGCCATTTAAAACTTCAAACTGACTCAATAATAGATTTATTATTTTGAATTGTAGTGATTCATTTGGAATTGTTGAATATTGATTGAATTTACAAAAATATTTTTATTTTTATCATTCATTTCTCAATTCATTCTAAAATTTGATCTTGGATTCAAATAATGGTTCTACCTAAATTACGCTTCCTTTCTTCATTCATTCTTTATTACTCTGCTAAGAAAGCATCTTTCACAGATATTACAGCTTTGAAAGTAATTTATTATGTCAAAAGTTGTCCTTTCATTTTTGGTCTGGGAGTATTTCAGCTTTTCGAATCAATGTTTAGTTTCATTTTGCCTTTATTTTTACAAGAAAAATTCAAAATAAGTAATTTGAAAATGATAAATTTTGCCCTATGATTGTCTAATGTCTAATTCTTCCTATGTGATTTGTTAACTTTGAGTTCCAATTGCAGTTTTTCAAAAAGAAGGGGACTATTGCTATCAGATTAACATTACCTCTTAAAAAATTTGTCTATTTTCAAGATCACACCAATCTAAAAGTTGTTGCCATTTTTTGGCTTCCGAGATGAACTACAATAGACAAAGAAATAAGCGGTGGGGATTCATAATTGAGTTATCTGTGGGAAAAAACTAAAGATAGATTTCTTCATTCAATCTAGAGGTTTTTATCTGTTTTTGTAAGTCTATTTTTAGGAATAATTAGATGCACAAAATGAATAGGAAAAAAGAAAAAGAAATTCAGAAGTTTCTGGAAGATTTCACACAACAAGTAAGGAATCTGGTGGGTTACAAGAATAATAAAATAAGAAAAATTCAAGATAAAACTTAAGACAAATCAAAATTAAGTAAACCATGCCAATTGAGGAGGTCTATTTATATGATATTTAAAAAAAATCAGATATTCCCAGTGAGAATCTATTACATTTTTGAAGGCCCTTTAATAGATAGTCACGGATAAGGAAATAGAGTTACCAAACGTAATAATTAACAAACCAGAAACATTTCTAAACATTCAAAATATCCATAAACTATGTCAAGAATTGAGAAAGAAAAGAAAACCATATTTAATGTGCATCGACCCTTGCATGCAAGCCATAAAAATCTTTCTAACTCGAATAAATCCAAAGATCGGTCGTTATTTGCAGTCTAACTTTTTGAGCATAAGAGAGTTTTTTGTAAAAAAGGCCCTCGTTGTCTCACCTAACCACAACTACATTCAAGACCCAATCATAAAAAAATATCTAACTCACAATAGAAAGCTGAAAAGTCTATGTAAATGAAAAATGATGAGACCCTTGATTTTGAATCAAAAGAGGATTCTTCTATGGACAGCATACCTTATCTGGAGACAATATTTTTAGGAGAAAATGAACCTTCTTACCTAAAGATATTCGCAATAAATGGAGATGAAGCTTTGAAATTGAATCTCGAACTTGGAAGATTTTTTTTCTTTAGTTAAGGTCCATTAGATTTTGACTCCGTTTCATTGGTTGTGTTAACTGTGTGCAATTATCTAAAATGTGATTCCGTTAAAGAAATATTCATTTCCTATGGTTGCATTACATCTGCTGAATAAACCCAAAAGGACGAAAAATTTAGCCAAGAACTCATAAAACTTGTGGAAGACATAATCGAAAGATAATAACCAGCGAAAAGTCCATATTTCTCAAAATAATTATTGGCTTATTCATATTTTCTGGTTTAGTATGTCTGGCAAATTTGCATTTTATGCATGGGAGTTGGCTTACAAGAAGAAAACCAATCACTTATTGAAAAATAAGAAGAAAACCAGTCACTGATAGATAAGAAAGAAGAATAAAACTTGAACGAGATTCTATCTAAGGAGGAACAGGACTCAGATGACGGATAAGAGAGTGAAAATGATAGTTCAACTGAAAAACAGCCATCTAATGAATCCCCAAAATCTAAATCCAGTTCACCCCTACAAAAAGGAGCATGGAGAGCAGATAAAAGAAGTTGGGAAGAAATTCCAATGGAATTATTGTTATCTGAAGAGTTATTATCCCTCCTTAACCAAAGATATCAATAGTTATATAATGATAATTAAAAGACGAAATCGAGTCAACAAAATCAAGAATCAGATGAAACAAGCATTGATTAGGATACTCTGATTGGTTATGTTAGATGCATTCTAAAAGTGAGAGACAGCACATTCGATTACAAAAAAATTCATAGCCTTCCATTACCAATAAGAAATCTCGTAAAATCAATTCTCAGACACCCAATCAATCTCATAAAAACTCTTATCCCAGCAAAATAGTAACTCAATGGTTTTTCTTTTGAGCAATTTTCTAAGATCCTGCTTCTAATTACAGAATCTTCTATCTTCATCGGATTCACCCTCTTTGCTAAACAAATCGAGTGGTGATTAAGTACTTTAATCTAGCCTTAGCTTTATTGGCTTTGGCATCTTTACTTTATTAATAATTTTATTTTATAATGTAACCCTATCTATTTATCTATTTTTCTCATTCGAAATAATTGATTTATTATTTTTTAAAAATTTCAATATATTTTCTCATTGAAAAAAGTATGGCAAAATCCAAATAAAGCAAGGAAAAGAGAAAATCCAATGATAAATTAAAAGAAATCTTCAAACACGAATCACATCTTGTTGCAATCCTAAATGAATTATTAAAGAAGGAATTCAAAAAATCAAAAAAAAGTTAACTTCAAATTAGCTAACAACCGTTGAGGAACAAATCAATCAAGGAGTGTAAATTTCAATTAATTGATAAACAAAACTTTGTAAAGGAAATTAAAAGACAAACAATCTACAAATTTTTCAAGCCCTCAACAACAATACTGAGTGATTTTCGCATTATTTTTAAGAACTAAAAAGTAGTATTTCAGTTTGCTTTCAATATTCTACCTCTCACTCTCTTTCTATTTAAATTTTTAAATATTTGTTAAGTTTTTAAATTTCAAAAATCGCATGAAAGCGATAGATAATTAGCACTCAAATGATTTTTTAAGATTGTCAGTTTTTAACCTGCAGGAAACCCTTACAAAAAAAAAATACTTATCCTTCCTCTCAACAGCATAGTCTCCTCATTTTGTAAGAAACTCAAGTGCTATTTTAACTATTCTCATTTGTTCTAAGTAAAATTTATGTTTGAAATCCCCTTAGAATGTTCTAGCTCCATTAATAATTTTCAATCGATTTTTGAGCGATTCAGGCGAGATATCTTCATAGTTTTACAATGAAAATGTTTTATTTTTAGAAAGAGAGATATACATATTTGGAACTTAATTTTTAATTTCAAATGCAAGCAATGAAAGATGTAAAAAATATGCTTTAAACAATGAAAATAAACAAATCTTCAAACAGCAAAATATTAACAACACAATTTGAATGTAGTTCATTAAAAAAACAAAGATATTTATGCAACTCTAAAATAAATAAACTCATTTTCCCCCAGAGATGAGATGTAGAAAACAATTTGAAAGAAAAGTAAAATTTTGTTAAATAGCTTTAAACATATTTTAGCATTTTTTTTGAACATTATTAAAAGGAAATATGTTTTATTTGTATTGAGGTCTTGTTTTAGTGTATTTCCCCTTACAAACATTGAAGCAATTATGCTTTATTTTGTAGCTGAATTTATTCATCTAAATTTTGTGTTAGCTTTGACAGAATTCAAATTGATTATTGTGATAAAACACCCCAAAAGCAAAGATTATGAAAGTAAAAAAGAAGTTGTTGATTCAAGTAGAAATATGTTGATAATCACCACCTTAGGGAAATGATAGAAATACAAGAAATGAGATTCCTCGCAATGATTGGTCCTTCAAAATTCAAAAATTGTTGGTTTGTATTGATTTATCTAGAAATATATTGAATATTTTAAAAAAGAACATAAAAGTTTTTTATTTTTGTCATCTTCTAGAAGCCTTTTGAATTTGTTTTTGTTTTTCTGTGGCTTTTGCAATAAACGATTGCTTATCTAGATATCCTCCTGCCTTTCTGTTTTGCTCGAAGTTCTTTTCGAGTTTTTCTTTTTTAGTGAAGGACTTCCAATCCAATTTAGATTTGTGAATTGATGTAATGTTCTTCGATTTACTGCTGATCTTTTCCATGACTGTCTTGAGATATAAAAATCTATTTTTTATGTCAATCCTATCTCTCTCTTCGTCAGTCATTTAAGATTAAGGCTATTACTAATTTAAAATTATTAATCCCTCTTCTTGTTTGGTATTACTAGCTAAACTACCTGATCCTTCTTATTGATTTTCCTAATCTTCTATTTTCATTTCTGATGTTTCTTTTTCACCATTTTCTTAAACAACTTCATCTCCTTGTTGTTATCCGTTCAATGGAACGTTTTCTCCTATGTTTAATTCTGCTTTTTATTATTCTTCTAAATTGATTTCTTCCTATTTAACTTCATTTTCCACTCCTTCTTCATTCTTCAATTAATTTGCTTCATCCTCAAGTTTTTATTTTTATGCTTTCATTGTATCTGGCAGAGGAATGCTATTAATATCATTGCTATCAAACAGCTAGAATTCCTTTAAATGAGCTTGCGAATCAGCTCTCCCAACAATTTCTCCACTTGCATCGACTGTAAACTCTTAGCCAGCAAAAATAACCTTTCTTCTCTTGTCATCCTGATTTAACTGCAGTGCTTTCTACGCAATCTTTAACAATTCATTGCTTTCTCTTAGCAATCTTGCATTATTCTTCTCAAAATCTCTTGCTTTAGCTATTTAATCTTTATTCATTTCTATTTTCGCTTCCTCCCATTGTTTCTTGACATCTTCTCGAATCTCTTCTGAAGTTTTTCTTTTCGTGTAACCTTTTTGTTCTTTCCTGTCTCGTTGATATTATTCAATCTCACTTTATTTAGGAACGTAGTCTTCATCATCTTCTTCCTCATCTAAGTCGGCTTAGTTTATTCTTAAAAGACCTTGAAGCATTGTTTAAAGTAAATTGTATCTTGTTTTTCTTTTAGAAATTTATCAAGGAAAATAGATGAAAAATTAATTATTTTTGAGATTCCCCTGCACACTGCACAGGTGTTCTATCTTATTTTAACTATCGAATCCCGCATTTTGTGATTTCTTTTTCGGAATTTGAAGTTAAATAGAAATACTGTCTTAAATGAATTATTTGTCTCAACTATTGGGTGAAGGTACACAAATAAATGTCATCTTTAGTATGTTTATTATTTTTACTGATTTGAAGCAATCTCGTTTCATTTATTTTCCATTTTCTTTAATAAATACTACTTTAATCCTATTTTCTCTATGTTTTTTTTTAACACAATATTATTCATTATTATTTTCGAAATAAAATATAATTTGGAGGATATTCTGAGTGATTGAAGAGATTGAAAAGCTAATTGGAAAAATATACAGAGAGAGAGAGAGAAATAAAGAATCTAAAGATAAGAAAAAGAAACACAAATTGAAATGTTGAGACTTAGGATATTCGATGCTTATGAGAAATTCTCTCTAGCAGTACTTGGACCTCTCTACCGCAGGATCGGCAAAAATCTAGCTCTCTAGGGATTGAGTATTTAGCAACCTTATACGTCTGATGATCGCCTTGTTCCATCATTGAGAAGACTTACTGTTAATCAAAAAACTCCATCGATTGTTTCTGTAAAATTCGTTTTTTGAAAAAGAATTTGCTTTTCAATGTCTGAAAATGTAATATTTTCATACCAAGAGCGCTTTTGTTGCCCCAAATTCTACTATTATTGGAGATGTTGTAGCAAAGGAGGAGTCCTCGATTTGGTATGGTACAACTCTTAGAGGAGAAATCGGTCCTATTGAAATTGGAAAGCAGACTGTGATCTAAGATCTTGCTAATGTGCAAGCACAGAAACCAAATTAGAAAACAACTATTGGCGATGCTGTGTTCATTGGACCAAATGCATATATTTAGGCGTCAAATATTGGAGATAATGCCTTTGTTGGAATGGGTGCAACTGTATCTACTGGTTGTTAAGTTGCTCCAAATGCTGTTCTCACTGCAGGCGCAGTTCTTCCTTAAAATGTATCTGTTCCTTCAAATCAAGTAAATGAAAACTGCAATATTAATTATTTGCTTGTCAAGAAAAATAATAGAGAAAATAAAAGTCATGAACAATCTCAGAGTGATTTCTAATAATTCATTTTAAAAAGATTTGGGCAGGTAACCCAGCTAAATATTTGAGAGATATTACTCCTGAAGAAAGACAAGTACTCTCAGAGCATCACTAGGAATCAGTTCAACTTGCAAGAATTCACTCTGAAGGTACTATTTTACAGAAAAACAAAAGGAAATTATTAATTTCTTTTTTTGGACAACAGAGACTGAGAAGGGATTCAGAGAGGTTCTCAATGACTTTGACAGAATCGTAATTAAATATCTGGGGACCTTAATCACCAATTAATAAACTCCCTTTGAATATTTGACAGGTCGCAGAAGAAGAACACGACCATGAATCATAGGCTCTACAGAAAATGAGAGATCTCGGATTCCCCATGGAAGGAGAAGAAGAAGAATATATTGAGCAAAGGTGGGTTTTATTTCCTAATAAATTACACTTTTTCCTGATCATAATATTTACTTTTTTACTGATTTTTTTCTTTAGAATTTTCATGAAGGAGAAGAGTGCTCCCCTAGAAAGCGAGTTCTGGAAGAAGAACTACGATCCTTATGAGCAAGATCTCTTCCATTTCCCTGATAGCTTCAAGGCCTATCAACAACAATACAAGCGCTATGATGAAGCTAAGAAGTTCTTTGAAGAGAATCCCAATGCTGAAGCGACTGTTCTTGACCGTGAATTCAAGGAACCAACAGACAAAAGACCTTGGACAAGAAAATTCTGATCCAACAGAAAATTCTAAAAAGGAAATTATATTAATTTCCATATTACCCTTTTGTTAGCAAATGCTTGGCTATTTATAACATCTATCAATGGGTTTATCACTTTAAATCACCTTAAAAAATAATGTCTGAAATTATAAAATAAGAGAAATTATTTAAAATAATCTATTTCAAGTCAAATTGTATTGCTCACAAAAATAATTTAATAGATCTTTATTTCGCTCTCAACAAATTAACTCAAGTAAATTCAGCTCAAGGATTGATTTAATGTTTGAAGGAGTATTTCTTGAAAACTTTAGGCATTCTTTAAGCTATTGTTGTTGCTATTATGCTGCTTCTTGCTGTAAAAATCCTGATTTAGCTTTCAATTAGTTTTTTTGCCATTTTTTGAGAAGTGCAGAGATATTTGGCTTCAAGATTATTGCCTCAAGGAAAAAAGATTGAAAATTATGAGGCAACCTACCAGATAAATCTTTCCTTTCCTGTTCCTAATATTGGAGATGTTTAACACCTGCGATTCTTTCTTGAATTAAAGATTCTAATAATAACTGCTGTTGTTTGATTTCCCCAAAAAACTTTTAAGATTATTTTTCTTTTTTTGTTGTTGCTTGAGTATTATTTTACTTGATCTTGATTGAGACTAACATTTTATTAAAAAATTAAGACTGCTCAATTATTTTCTTTTTTGAACCTTTTATCTTAGAAGAAGTAACTTTAATAAATCATATCAGCTTAATCGAGAATTAGTTTATTTAAACAAATATTTCTGAGAAAAGAGCATATTATTACCTCTTCAATAAAAATTCGAAACATTTTCTAGTAGTCATTGGAACTAATAATCCTCATTAGTGTGTTATTAAAAACAAATGGAAATGACAACTTGCCTTTTAATTGACTTTTTAATCAAAGCCTTTTGCTTTTCTGCATCTCTCTCTTTTATCAACCATCTATCATTTTAATTTACAATTAAAAAAGACAGTTCTTATGTCAATCCAAGCGAAGTTAATACGAAAAGAAGTAAAAATACTAAAGGACGAATTTAAATTAGCAAGAAAATATGATGCGCGACCAATTCAATATTACTAAATGCTTGACCTCATTTAGTATCATAAAACTTCACATAATTTGAATAACAATAAATTCGTTTATTTTTTTTGCAATTTTCTCAGCTTACGCTGCTTGCTAGACTTCCTTCTTCCTCTTCTGTTTTTTCATCTTTTTGTGATTTTTATATTCTCTTACTTGGTTTATTCCTTATCCTACTCTTTTTTGAAACAGTAGATTCAGATTCCTCTTCTTCAGAATCACCTTTCTATTCTGTATGTTTCCTCTTTTTATTTTTATTTCCTGAGATTTTCCCCGAATCTTCCACTTAGTTAGGTTATTAGAATTTATCCTCTTCCTTGTTGAGGCAATCTTCGCAGATGCACAAGAAGGTACACTTTACACCAGCATTGAAGCACTCGCAATATTTTTTTCTACATTGAGTTTTCTTGCATTTACAGCCTTTTTTATATCCAAGCGCATCAGTCTATTTATCAATTTAATCATGTACATTAGCACTGATAACTTCAACTTTAGAAGTAAACGCATGTGGGTTACGACTCAATGTATTTTTCCTTGCTTCTGCAATTTCCTGTTCATGATTTGCCGTGTTGTTACATCCAACGCAGCTGCAAATATCCTTGCATAGGATTCCTTGGGAGAAACATATACAATAGAGTTTCAAGCACTTGGAATTAGAACATTTGCAGCTTTCAATAATCTTCGCTTCTGTTTCTTGCTCCTTAACATTCTCAGTAGCCTCAATCTAATTTTCTTTTTCAAGCTTTTCCCTGAGTTGTTACTCCTGAATTTCAGCTTCCTATTGCTTTTTGTGCTGTTCTAGAAAATCCTTCTCAAATACAGACTAACTTAATGGATTCAGTGAATCTTTTATCCCTACAGAAAAATAGGACTAATCGAGAGGTTTCACTGATTGACATTATTCCATTTACTAAGTGAATCCTAATTTCTAGAAGTAATTCCCGAATATTGGAGTGCCACTGGATTACAATAAACTATCATATTTTCCTAAATAGCTGTCGTTTATGCTGTCTGCTACATCTCCGAATTATAACATTTACCTTTTGTTTTTCAATCAATTTCTTTAAAAATCATCACTAAATTCTAAACTTACATTATGGGTGGCCTGTTAAGAAGAGAATGATCTCCTAACTAGTTGTTCAAACTCGGCATGTTTAGGGAATCAGATTGAAATTCACCTCTTCCAAATAATCCACTGCTAGTTTCTTAGGTTTCAGGAAATAACAAATTATCTTTCTGCTAGCTAGTGCCGTCTTACCCTAAGGACTATTTTTCATTTTATCCTGACATGTGACCTATTCAATTCCGGCTAAGATTCTCCCAGTTCTTTCGCGTAAAAATATGGAAAATCACTTTTTAGTTGATCTTTTTATGCTAAAAAGTGTGATTTGTTTCTGGTTTTTTGTTTGTTTAATAGCGATGCCTTTGAGTAATAAATTAATTCCTTCTATTTTATCGAAGAATCAAGTTCTATTAAATTGAGTTCGCTTTAGCAATCGAATTCAAAGCTTAGGTGAGAATTCTTGAAATATACAGAGTAGATAGATATGCAATACATTTATCTATTAAATACATATATTATTATAATCATCATCATTATTTGTTGGCAAAATTTGGAGCAAGCATCTTGAAATATTAAAAATAATATCTTGAGAGTATTGTTCCTCTTCTTTTTATCTTTTTTAAATTTGATAAGATACCACTTTTTCGATTGGCAATTTGTTAAAGTTGTTATCTCAAAAACTTGTATTTACTTTGAAGTTATTTTGGAGGTAAAAAGTCAAATTATTCTTGTTCTTCTTTCTCCTCCATTTTTTAGTAATATTTTCAGACTCAACAAACCCACAACAAATTAAAAAAGATTTATTTTCCAAAAATCTCAGTGATTTTTAGTTAATCATTTCTTCTACTTGAGGACTAAATTTGATCTGACAAAAATAATTTACAATATTGTCTAATTATTAACCAACCAAACCATAAGATAAATAAGCAGGAAACAAAACACACAACATGAGTACTAACTAAGAGGAAGAAGAAACTAAATAAGTAGAAGCAATCATTGCAGAACAACAAGCATAAGAAGCACCTGAAGAGGGTGAGAATTATGCTTCCATTGAAGAATATTTTGTCGATTGCTGCAGATATAAGTAAAGCAGAATTCTACGTCAAACTTAAGCTCAAATATTTTTTACTTAAATAGTGATTTAGAAGAAGCTAAAGATTGCATAAGACAAGGCTGTGATATCACTTGGTTTGACAATAACTTAAACAACGGACTTCGTAAAAGAAACAAAATATTATTAACAACACAATGATTCTTGAATATCTTATCAGAATTGCTTATCTTTTTTAGATATGGCTTGCGCAAATGGCAACATTTAAGTGATTTAGCTTATTCGAGAGGAGATACTAAAATGGACTGGTGAAGATACAGCAGAAAAGAAACAAAAATTCGTTAACCATAAAAATGCAGATAAAAATACTCCCTTACGTATGAAACAATCAAAATGTTATTCACTTCATTGAAATTAATGCTAAAAATATTACTTTCTAAAATAGATTGGGCAGCAATTAATGGCTAAACAGAAGTGATAGAGTTTATGGTTTAGATGTTAAATGCAGATCCAAATCTAACAAACGCCATGAATAAATTGCCTTTCGATGAAGCTGTGCTGTTTAATCATAAAGAAGCTGCTGTAAAACAATATTGTTGCTGATTGAAAGTTTGGGATTTTTTAAGAAATCTTTTTTTGTTACAGGAATCACTTGCTAAAGTCACCAAAGAAGATATGAGTCTTTATGAAGGAATGGAAGATTACGCAGATGGAGACTAAGGAGATAAAGAAGAGACTATGAGTAACTCTTGAGGGGAAAAAACTTACATTGAAAATGATAAAAGTTTAATAAGGAGATTCAAAGATAATAAGAAAAAAAAGGATGACAAAATGAAGAAGAGATACTATTAAGAATTCGATATCATGTTTGTCATGAGGATCATTGTTAATGTTTCATATTGTATGTAAAATAAAAAAATGTATCGAAAAGCATGATGAGTTTTGAATTTATTATTCTTGCAGTTATCTAGTAAATTAAACCTGTTAAAAGAGATAAATTAGAAAGTTCTTGGAAAAGCAGGATCCTTCTTTAAATCAATCAAAAATAAAAGATTCAACTTATTTAGAAGATTATTCCTTGTTTCGGTTGAGTTAAGTATGTTGCATAGTGTCGTAAAAAGAGGTTTCTCGGTGTATTCCAACCAGGCATAGATGCTGTCTGAGGTGATTCGGGGAAACGAAGTTAAATATGACTATCATATCCATGAATATGATAAGTGTATCCAAGCATATTTACTGAGGAGAAGAATAAAAAAGGAGGAAATAGCTCCTAAGATTTACATACAAGAAGCGTTGAAAGATGTTGATTTGACTAGTTAGAAACTGTCTCCTCTCAAGAGCCTATATGATATTGAGAAAATGAAGAAACTCTTTGAATCAAAGGAGATAAATTCGTAGTATTTGATCAGCAAAATGCAAGAAAACCATTTTAAGCATGTTATGGATGAGTATGTTAAGAAGGTACCCATCAATGGATATGTTGTCCCATTGGATTAATATACTTAATTCGAGTAACTTAGAAATGAAAGTGTCTCTCTTTATCGATAGTTCTTCTTCGGAAATGAAAATTAAACACTTTTTGAGGAAGACACAGAATTGAGGTAACATAAACAAATTATATTCTCATAAGATTTTGCTAATAATTGTATGAATATTTTAAAAAAAAGGTACTTAATAGAGAAAAGCAATAAGTATGCGAAGTATTAAGCGAAAAATGCAGTTCGATACAAATGCGTGTGGACACTTTCTAACTAAAGACGATAAGAGAATATGAGAAATTGGCAAGGCAGAAGTCTACAGTTGTATGATGATTTCCGTCCTATTTACTAGCCGCTATTCTTAAACGAAAAAGAAAATATTAATAAACTCACAGAGCAAATCAATGGGATAAATGCATCCCCTAGTGGTTTAGTCCGCAAGATAGCATATTATCTTCTTGAACGTGGTATGTTTTCATTTGCATCCAAGCGCAGATATGAGACTCTAAGTTCAATGCTTTTAATCAGAACTATTCTTTACACAAGCTCCATCGAATTCACAAATCTCATGGGGATACCTGCTGACTTCCATATTGAACATGCCATTGTTAACATGCACGTGTGGCTGCTTGCTGATAGACTGTATTAAATTGGAACTGCTACGAGCAAATTCTTAGCCAAATAATTGCTCGTTACACTCTAGAAGAATCAACTTCAGAGCATTGCTAGAATTCATCTCAAAAAGAAGAACGATTTCATCAAAGATGTATCTCACTACATGCAAGCAAATCGATAGGCTTACACTATTCATGTCCGAGATAATCCCTACACTAAATAAAACATCTACAGAAAATTAGACGCTCTTGTATGGAGCACAGTCTTTTTCGAAAAAGTTCCTCGATATTCAGATGAAGTCTACATGATGGCAGATTACTTCAAGCAGCATGTTGACTATTTAGCAACTTGCACTATGGAAGATTTCGAAAAAGGCATAATTGAGTTCGATGCATATCGAGTAGATGCCGATTTTATAAGAAATGTTTAAGAATAATCTCCTCGACTCAGCCAGCAAGAATTCGATGAAGAATTCTATTCTGAAAAACCTCTCAAAAGATATTACTACAAAGCAATCACAAGTCAAGAATAATAAGCCAATAGCTAAAGTAAAGCAGACGGAAATGTTAAAGTAGAACTTCCAATCGATTCTGAAGAAGGTCTTAAATCAACGATTTACAAGAATATTGAGCCTGCAAATCAAGCATTCAATAAAACTCTCCTTAAGTACAAGAACCTCAAAACGTTCGATTACATGAATGATTTGCAGAAGCAAAATACAGAGGGTCATAAAAAAAGTGAAAAATATGCTTTTTCTAAATCTACTGAAGATAAAGCAAATGCTGAACTAGATTAACTTGATCCAGATTTTGTTAAGAAAATGAGATATCAAAGAACAAAGGAGGTAAACAAGAACGCCAATGAAGAAAATACCAATAATACAAAATGATGAATAATCTTCAGAAATAAAGATATGTTTTCTGTTCTTTTTTTTATTAATTTTGACATTAAGAATGAGGTATAAATTTACTTTTTATCAAAGACTTTTTTATTAAAATGAAAAGGAAAAGATGATAGATAGATTTATCTAAAAAAAGAGAAAGATAAGCATTATTCTGCTAAAGATAATTACTTTTAAATGTAATTTAATATTTCAAGTGAAAAAGAAAGTAAAAAAATAAAACTTTCCTTATTCCCTTTGAATTACTTTTATTTATTAATTTAGCTTGAAGAACTGCGCGATTTGCTCAATAAAAGAATTTTTACAAGCATTCTGTTCAAGTAGTAAATTTTAGGTTGCATTTCCAGATATATTCACCAATAATTTATCATATTAAGAGACAGAAGGAGATTAAAAAGAATAAAAATAAAAGTCTTTTAAAATCAGATGTGGTCTTACGTTATTTACTGATAAAACTTGTTAATGTCTCTCATTTTTCAAACCACAAATCAGATTTGTTTCGTTTAAGCTATCAGCTTGACATATTAATAGAGAACTGAATTGCATTTATTTCTTTAATCCTTTCGTTACTCAAAAAGTAAATAAATAAAATGAAACAAATAGTAAACTAATCAAGCAAAATGTAAAATAGACTAAAATCTTGATTTATAAATTAGTCATCAAACACATTAGACTTACATTATAATTAACTATTCGGGATAATAATACTAGTTTTTGCTTAATTCAATGAAAAGCGAAGATAAAGTAGTTTTGAATGATATCTACGAATTCAATCCTAATGATAGACTAGGAAAAGGTTCGTTTGGAACAGTCTACAAGGGAAAAGTAATTGCTTCCGATGAAATAGTAGCTGTGAAGGCACTACCTAGATCTATGATGGCTGAGTAAAATTCTAATCACGAGTTTCTTATGGGTCAACTTAGAAAAGAGATCAATTTAATGGGCGAGTTGAGCAGTGAGCATGTTGTACGGATAATCGATCTAGCTGGATCAGATACGCATATCTATCTGATTCTAGAGTACTGTGCTGGAGGTGATCTGAGGAACTATTTAGATAAGTAAAAGGAATAAAATAAATCAGATGAGCCAGGGATATCAGAAGATAAAGGTTTATTGATTTTAAAATAAGTGCTCGAAGGATTTAAACTCATGGCATCGCATGGGTATGTCCACAGAGACATCAAGCCTGAGAATATTCTCATTACTTAACAATAAGTGTTTAAGATTGCAGATTTTGGATTTGCAACGAAAGTCTACGACGCGAATGCTCTTGAGTTGCATGATTGCGTAGGAAGTCCACTCTACATGAGTCCGCAATTGCTTCAGTAAAAACCGTATTCATCGAAAAGCGATATTTGGGCAATTGGACTACTTTATTATGAGATATTGTATGGAAACCTACCTTGGATTTGCAGAGGTAATTTGAATTATTTTTACACAAAAATTAACCATTTATTAAGAAATATTTTGCAAGATAATTTGCTGATTTGTTGTTTGGAGTAGACATAAATACTCTTTTACTTTAGATAAAAAAAGTGCCTGTGAGATTTCCACTTGACAAAACAGTATCAATTTAATCTAAAGAGTTCATTAAAGGATGTCTTTAACTTGAAGAAGCCAAACGATTTGGTTGGGATGATGTGTTTGCTCATCCTCTTTTGAAAAGCGCTAAGAAAGTTTAAGATAATATTGCGAAAATTGATAAACCAAAGAGAGCTGTGACTTCTGAGCCTAGATTAGTGAATGATAAAGTGACGAAGAAAATAGAACAACCCCCTAAGGTGTTATTGGGGAAAAAATAGGAAAATAAGATAACGTTGAGTTCAAAGAAAGAAAAGGATGGGAATATGAAAAATAAAGAGAACTTAAAAGGTTAGAAATAAGATCAAACTGAATTGAAAGGAGATAACACAAGATTAAATGGTGTAGAGACTCTAAGTAAATAAAAAGAAATCAAGGAATAAAGTAAGGAGAAATAATCAAAATAAGTTGATATATTATTAATTCAAGAAACGAATAATATGCAGAGGAATAACCCACCTGAATCATTGGATCAAGCTGATTAGAAAATAATCATGATTCTTCAAGATGTCGTTTAGTTTTATAATGTAAGTCCAAAGGATTTATTCAATAATTTTGATAAAGACGAAGATACCAAATTGTCTCTAAGTGAGTTTATCGATATGCTAAGAAAACTAGATAAGTCGATTACTACAAATTCAGCGTAGCATTTATTCGAGAACATTTCTGATTCTGCTGGATTTCTTTCGTTTGAGTAGTTCCTCAGTATTGCGAATGAATGGAAGTTTTAGAATCAAGATGAAAAGAATACGGAGTTTATAAATAAAATTCGATTGATTGTAAAAGACAGAAATATCGATCTCGAAGCATTCTTTAAATCATATGAAAACAATCATCCTGAATTAGATGAACTTACATTTTGTAATTTCTAAGAGATGATCAAATCGATTGCACCAAAATCGGAGAATACTGACATTCAGAATTTGTATCAAAAATTCAGTAAATATGGCAAAGTTCTTCTGTCTGACTTTCGCTTACTGATGATTCGATAACTAACCCAAGAGACAGACACCGAATAATCTAAGAAAATAGCCCATATTATTAAAGAACTCAGAAGTGTTTTAATTTCAAAGAACATTGCTTCGGAGTAGGTATTCAAGAATTTCTCATCGAGAAAATCTGGATTGACGATGAAATTAGGTGGTCTCAAGAAATTAGTTCGAATTCTCGATGAATCTATTGATGATATTGGGATTGCTATGCTGTTTCGTTTTATGGATGTAGACAGCGATGGAGAGATATCTCTAGATGAATTCAAAGCAGCTTTAGAAGTATGAAGAGACACAAAATATAAGAAACATAGAGCAAAAGTATAACACAGTTATTTTTTTTAAAACTTTTAACAAAATATTATTAATACAATTTATACAAAATGTGATTTACATATCGATTAGACTTAACAAAATGGACTAATAAGGCCTATTTATCTAGCAATTATTTCTCATCTTGTTTCTTGTAAAACTAATTTTTTTTAAGTTCTCTGAAAGATTAAACTTTATTAACTCAAAAAGAAAAATCAAAAAAATCATTGAAAAAAAGATAATTTAATTAGTTTTTTAGTAGCTAGACACTCAATGAATCTTGTGAACTACTCTGACAATGACTCTGATAATGAATCAGAGTCAACAAAAGTACAGGAGACTAAACTGCCTTCAAAGACTCAAGCAGGTGAGTTTTATTTGTAAGAAAATGATACATTAATTATCATTTATCACTTTATTAGATGTCCCTCCATAAGCTCTCCAGCCTGTGAAGAAAAAAAGATGTGCAGGTGTCCTGTCGATTATGCAATCTATTGTAAGATGTTTTTTAACAAAAGAATTAAAACTAAACTTTGATTTGTCTATTTTGTATTAGGCTAATGGAAGTCCTGATGCAGTGCCTGTGGGTTTGAAAAGTATGCCTCATAAGAAGTAAAAGAAGGAGGAAGAAAAAGAAGGATAGGAAAAAGATGAAGATAATGTACAAGATCATTTACATCTCTCGAAAGACTAGCTTGTTAAGAGAGAAGGATATGAAATTAGCGATCTGTCTAGGATTAGAAATGTGCCACACATGGATGGACAGTTTGCATGCTACATCTATATCGATATCATAACTGGATTATAGTCTATTGTCAAAGCCTAAAAGAACTTTAAAGAGAGGGTAGTACGAGAATATCCTAATTATAAATTTGAAGACATCGAACCAGAGAATTTCCATGTATCTCTGAGCAAAACATTCTACTTGAATCGTCACTAAATCGAGCCATTTATGACTTCACTAACAGAGAGTAAAGATTGAATAAGTTAAAGTATATTTTCAACCGCAATAATTGGTATTTTGAATAATATTTATTTTTCAATAATAATTTCCATAGAATATCTCAAAGGATTCTCAACAATGAGCATAAACATCGACTTGAATAGACTAAAGGTATTCTGTAACGAAGATAGAAATCGATTCTTTATCGCCGCTAGTGTAGGTTAAGGAAAGAATGTTATACGCGAAATAGTTGATGGTATCGATAATTGTCTCTAAGCATATGGGTTAGATACTTTTTTCAAGGGAAACAAGCATCATGTTAGTCTCCTTTGGACAACAAACAAAGGCTGCCAATCAAGTGAATTCAAGCTTTACGTGAAAGACAATAGGTTCAATTCAGCAGGCAGTGATGGATAAGTGACGTTTGAAGTTAAAGATTTGCAGATAAAGATTGGGAGCAGAGTTATATCCATACCTTTGCAACCCTTTCATGCTCCTAAAGTGTGAATGAAAAAGGATATCGCTATCGATCTTCAAGACATAGAATGTTATTCGAATTATAAATGCTTGTGTTGAATCCATTTTATTTAGGGGAATGTTGCATACAAATATGAAAATAGTCTTTATGCCACAGCAAGTAATACAAAAAGTAAAAAGATTGTTTGTTTGTATCTTGTTCTCTCCTCCGTTAAACTCTTTTATTCAAGCAAAATATTCCAGTTTTTCCTTTTTCTTAGCATCGACTGCAGCAATACCATCAACGTAATCTTCATGGTTAAGGAAGCTTGCACCTCTTCGGAGGGCGCACATACCAGCTTCGACGCAGACAGCTTTCATTTAAGCACAGTTAAATCCTTCAGTGCTTCTTGCAAGTTCATTAAAGTTGATTTCTTTAGTAGTCATTTTTCTGGAGTGAATTTTAAGAACTTGTGCTCTGGATTCTTCATTTGGCAAGGGGAATTCAATTTTTCTATCTAATCTACCACTTCTCAACAAAGCAGGATCGAGAATATCAGGTCTGTTTGTAGCGGCGATAACTTTAATGTCATCATCTGGGGAGAATCCGTCAAGTTAGTTCAGAAGTTCGAGCATTGTTCTTTGTACTTCTCTATCACCACTTTTATCGCTGTCAAATCTACAGAAACAGAAAAACGAAATAAGAACAATTTTCTTAAGAAAAAAGCTTCTTTTAAGTCAAAAACATCACCTCTTTGTGCCAATTGCATCAAGCTCATCAATGAAAATAATCGCAGGAGATTTTTCTCTTGCTAAAGCAAACGCATCTCTGATCATCTTTGCACCATCACCGATGAACATCTAAACCAATTACGGACCAGCGAGCTTTAAGAAAGTTGCTTTGGTGTCAGCAGCACAAGCTCTGGCCATCATTGTTTTACCAGTACCTGGTGGTCCAAACATTAGGACTCCTTTAGGAGGACGAATTCCGATGCTCTCAAACAAGTGCTTATGAGTAATTGGCAAAACGATTGCTTCTCTCAATTCTTCAATCTATTTGTCAAGCCCACCAACGTCTGTGTATTTTTCTGTTGGTCTTTCGTCTACTTCCATTGCTTTCACTATTGAAAATAAGAAAATTCAATATTTTTTACTGAATAACAATGAAATCCATGATTTTTTGAAAATTATTATTATCACTTCTATTTACCTCTATTATCATATTCAGCAGGTAATTTCTCAAGAACTAGGAAAGAATCCTTATTGACTCCTACAATATCACCAGGTTTAAGCTCTTCTGCGTCGACTAACCCAATGACTGGTAGAAAAACTGATTGCTTGGTAGATGTCTTCACAACAACAGCTTTTCCCTGTCTAGTGGAGTTAATATCTACTGTAGCAGTATCTTCATCTTCACCTTCTTCGGGTTCGATATCGAGAATTTCTACAATATTTGACACCAAGTATGGCAGTTGCTTATTCATCTTGATCTTCGCTTTGTTATCGTTAATATTTTTGTTGGCTTTGCTTGTATCACTTTTCACACGATTCTGTTCCTTTTTCATTAACGAAATATTGTTCTCGAGATCTTTGGTTCGATTTCTAATTTGTTCATCACTTAACTCCTTGATGTCATTCAGCCAGTGAGTTGTCTAATCCTCTTCCTCCATAGGCTGCGCAGGTGTGGCTTGTTTTACGTTATTCGAGGCCATCTTCAAGTGCAAGTTAACTTTCTTTTGGAATTTTGTTTTATTTTAAATGTTAATTAACCCTACCTCTTCTCTTTCTCTTTCTTTTTCTTTTTTCTCACTCTCTGCTGTATATTGCTGGCTCTTTGAAATTTCATTTGAGATCAGATAATCGAAACGAATCTTTTGTTTTCACAGCTCTGAGCAGCTTCTTGACAAAGAATGCTCCACATACATTCATATTTCCATGGATAGTTAAAAACAGAATGATTTTAATGAAAAAAATACTAAATGTGTTACTAAAATATCACAAGTAATCAAATAATTTGAAAGATATTGATGTTTATAAGATAATGTTCCATTTTAATTAAGTTTTAACATCTATTAAATCTCTAAGGACATTTCATTTTTAACTTTTCAGCAGATAAATATGAATAGACCAATATGTCTTTGAGAGAAGAACCAAACATTTGTAAAAATAACCATTTATTTTGGATTGTAATTGTTTTCAATTTAGTTTTTTTTAATAAGAAGGTCACGCAAGATAGTTAAGGCATAAGGGAGATTGTTAGTATCTATTTTGAGTAGATTGCATAAGCAAAAGGCGTTATTTGTTAGACCAATAATTATTCTGTGAATAATTCAAAAGAGTAAAGAAATTCAAAAAATAAGAGGAAGCATCTCTAAAATATAGTAATATCTAAATGGGTAACACGTTTGGAGGAGACAACTCAAAGTTCTTCAATGACTGTGCTGAAGGATGCAATGGATGTGGATGCGGAGATTGGGATGTTAAAATATTGAATCCTTGCATGATTCGAGAGACATCGAACAAGGAATTGATGACAGTATTGAAAGAGTTCGATTTCAAGGGGGAGACAGAAGACAAGTGGTATGGTAATAACAAAAGAAAAGAAGAAAGAAAAGTGAAGTAAGATTGTTTTATTTGATAATTGTATCAGGTGAGGCATAGATATTGGAGCATAAAGTACAAAAAGAGATAATTATCCTCAAAGTCGTTGAAAGTACATCTGAATAAGAAGCTGCATAAGTCCAGCAATCATTCATTAGAAGACTCAAACTCAATCATGATAATATCCTCAAACTCAGATGTAATTAAACATATTATTTTTGTTTTAAAACCACTAAATTCCATTCAATTTTGATTTTATTTGTTTATCTCTCTAAAGTCTTTGTCCATAAGAGCGTCGATGCCTTCTGTGCCATCGTTTTTAAGGTAAATTTAAGCATAATATCTTTAAAGATTAATTATTGTTGTAGAAAGATTGAAAATATATCTAAATTCTTTTTGTTTTTATTTAGAGCTATTTATTTTTCGATTACGTTCTGACGGATTTAGCAAGTGAACTGAAACATAGACACAAGAAAGAACTGCCATTTTAAGAAGAAGAAATATGGAATATTGCTTATTGTTTGATAAGTGGGATGAAATATTTCGCTAGTATTAATTTATCGCATGGATGCATTAGGAGCTAGAATGTGTATATCTCATAATATGGCAGTTTTAAATTAGCTGATCCTGGTCTGTTCAACTATGAAGTGTCCTATGATATTATCTATCGAGACAGAGAAACCAATGTTAAGGGACTTATCCTATCACCTGCGCAATTACTTGTAATTCCTGTTTAATTATTGGGAATTATTTGGAGCTAATCAGCAATATTTTTAATGTATTAAGGGTTTGGAGAGAAATGTAGAGAATCCAATCCATGATGCTCAAAAATCAGATGTATTTTGTGTTGGCATGGTGTTGCTTGAGGCTGCTACACTGTTGAGTGCAGATTCTTGCTTTGATTTCTATCATTGCTGGGTGCTAGACGACAAAATATAAGATAGACTCAACGATATCAAAATTAAATATCACGACTCACTCTACTACATGATTAAAGAAATGCTCACACTTAATGAAGTGCAAAGACCTGATTTTGCTTCTTTGTTCGATCGTAACTAAAGAAATCCAAGATTCAGAGCAACAAACTCGCCCTCTTATTAAGCTCAAGCATAATAGCAAATTAACAGCCCTGATATATCCGATACAGCTTCTGTCATGAATGGTAGCTACCTTGGAGGGACGAAGTAAGTTTAACAGCAGACTCCTAACTTCTAAATGCCTGGGTTAATGGGAGCAGGAGGAGTTTAAAGTTAGATTTATCCTGCCAATTAACTTTAAAAATCGAATGTTCAGAATTATGGTGTTAATTTAGTTGTCAGCAAACCGTTCGATAATGTGTCAGTTTTCGATTAGTAAGAGAATAATTAAGCACTACCTAATTTCGGAGGATACGAGTACATGGGAGGTACAAGCTATAATATTAGCAGCAATAATCTCATGGGATAGTAATCGTAAATGCCTGCTCCAATCATGGGAGGTGGTGGTGGTGCAGGATATAATTTCTCATCTAGCACATATGTTTCAGGATTTGATTTTGGTTCATCTAAAATGACGAGCACAAGTAATAAACTACTAGAGTCGTTTTAGAAGATAAATCTCATTATTTGATTTTTCGATTTTGCAGAAGCAGGAAGAGAGAAAGTTTGTGAAAATTACAAGAATGGCTCTAGATATGAAGGAGAAGTAAGAAATGGTGTGAGAGAAGGCAAAGGAAAATACTATTACAATAATGGAGGCTATTATGAAGGCTCTTGGAAGGATGGCAAAATGAATGGTAAAAATCATAAATAGAAAAAATAATTTACGAAATTAATATTCAAAAATCAATAATATTCCTTTGAAATGTTAGGGCAAGGCTCGTTGTATTTCCCAGATGGAAGCACAGCTTACGATGGCAGTTGGCGAGAAGATTAATTCCATGGTTATGGCACTCTATACAATAACTATGTTGAGTCATTCTCGGGTGCTTTAGACTACAAAAATCTTGGAGGAGTTGGAGAAAGATGGTTAAAATATGAAGGAGACTTCAAATAAGACTAAAAAGAAGGATTTGGTACATTTTATTTTTCTAACGGAGAACGCTACGTTGGAGGATTCAAAGCAGATAAAGCTCACGGTTAAGGCACATTCTTCGTGAAAAATGGATAATCTATCAAAGGCCATTGGGCAAATAATTTTATGTCCTGAAGAGGGAGACTTTGTAATGCAGAAAATAATATATTTTAGATTGTTTAAATTTTGGTGTAAAATCTATTGATTATTGTCTTTGTTTATTTTTCACTTTTGTGGATGCAGAGATAAAAAATAGCAAAATTATTTCAATTTTGCTTAAAATCTAGATATTTGTTGAATTAAAAAATCCCTCTCTTGATTAAAGTCATCCATATTATTAAACATTTAAATTGATTATCTTTATTAAATAGAATATTTTTTGGCTTACAGAAAATACAATTAAAATGATTAATTTTGTTTATTTTGCATGTAATGATGCTTTCTCAATCGTTTAACAAGAAACTTAGTTCATTTTTTTGGACTTTACAATAAAATAATATAAAGATTGGTTAAAATGAAAGATATGCTGAATAAATATTGTAATGTTTAAGAATTTTTGAAAGTATTAAAGCTTATTAGTTGCTTTTGATGCTCAAATATTGACTAACATGGCGTTTTTGATTTGTTCGGCAATATAATTTTATCTTTGAGAACGATGAGCTATTAATTGTTTACATGCTGATCTCTAGAATGAAATACGAGGATTTCACCTATTTATTGACAATAATAATGAGTTGACAGCTTCAATTATAATGCTCTAGCTTATGCTTTAAGGTTCTTAAAACTATCAGGAGCACATAAGCGCAAGCAAGTGCTCACTAACTTAAATGGCGGATCAAAAACTCGCTCTCATGAAATTAATTTTCCTAAACAATCTCTCTCTTTGTAAAAACTTCAACGGAATTCCTATTTCTCAATCAAATTAATCTTTATCATCCCGATCGATTTATCTGCTATGAGCTAACTCTCTCTCTCTCTGTTATGGGAAAACACAAATTTAATTTGAAATTCAGTTATGACAAAGTCTTTTCTTCTTTAATTGAAGACTGACTTTTTAAAATTTTCAAATTAATTAATTCCAACGGAAACAAATGAAAATGCAAATTCAAAATAATCGAAACCAATTTCAAATGCGAGATTCCTCCCGAAGAGAAAGATAGTTTTTTAAGTACCACTTCTTACTTGCTGACAGCTTTAGTGAGAGGACAATCTCCTACATTATTTGTAGGTATGAACCTATTTTCGTTCTCTCCAAAGCACTCGCCTTCAATGCCCTTAGTTTTGTTCAAACATTGAAGGTGCTCAGCATTTTCTCAATCTCTTCGCGAGCTTGCAATTGAAAAGTCCCAAAATATGTAAGACATATGCCGATTGAAATGAACACTGGCATCTTACAAAAATGATTAACGAAATGACATAACAAATAATACACTTGCTCCATCCATTCATTCTATTGTTCTTTGCGCTCGAAATAACTACTCAATTCTGCATGAAAAATCACAGAATTTTGAGATTCAATTATTGGCATAATGCTAACATTCAAAAATCAAATCAAACATGAAAATATTACTTTTGTCTAATAAATTCAAATGAACATTAAAAAAAATATTCAAGAGAATACTCTTAAACATGCAAGTTAACTGTTGTTGTCGTCGTCATCTTTAATATGTTTACCCTTGTTGATGGGATATTCAAATAATCAAGGCTTTCTATGCATGTAATAAAAAGTAATGATCTTAATGAAAAAAGTGTAACTTTTTAAAAGAAAAAGTAAGCTAGTTTAACGAAGAAATTACTGTTGACAAATAATCAGAATCCTATGAAACACGCTTCAAAAAGATTCTTCTTTTTCATTGTTAATCACCAACAGAACTTCCAGTCCATTTATGTGCTCTAAATTGTCTGTATTATTTAAATATCTTGAGGAATGCAAAAATTTATTTAAAACTGAAAATGCAATTAATTGCATATTTAAATGAATATTTATAACTAAAAAAGTTAAAAACACCTTAAATATTAAATTCAAAAGTTAAAGCATTTTTCAAGAATTATTTAAAAATATTTACAAAAATGCAAGAGAAAAGAAAAATGAAATAATTTGTTTCAAAATCAATTGACATGAAAATGAAAATAAGAGGAGAAAGATAGCAGGTTTTCGCGGGATAAGTGTTAAAATAAAAAGGTCTTAATTGAATTGAGATAATATCAATGATTGATTTACATCTAGCCGTTAGAAACATTTGAGAAAGAAATTAATAATGAGCCCTAACTTTTGTGGATTGTATTAATAATAATTGGCAGTTAAACAAAAAATAAGTTAATAATTAAACCAATAAAGCTAACTATTAATTAGACCAAAAGAAAATGATAAATGGAAGAAGAAAGGAATACCAATGTATTTAAGCGAGAGAGAATGAAATGGCGAAAAAGTGTGAGAGAGACAATATGAGAACAGTTTTTAGCTGTAAATGAATCGATAGGATATCCAGGAAAGTTTTTTAGCATATCCATGTTCTCATACAATGATCTCTCACTCAACAATGGCCACTGACAAATTTGAGCAAGCCTTACTATTGACTCAATCGCTGAGAATTAGCTAGCCCCTTTACGCAATTTCCAATGCGCACATACACAAAAAGGGAGTTATTTTGCTCCAAATATTTCGCTAAAATTATTAAAAATTCATCGATGAAAAATAAATTGTCTTTGATGATCAATGCTCTTTGAAATTATGTCATAAATATTAACGATACTGCTTCTTCTTTTTCCAATGATTGCTTCAATATCACTATGCTTACATAAAATGTTATACATACTCTCACATACTGGCACATGCACACAAGAGAAAAAAGAAAAAAATAACATTATTTATCAAGAGAAATGATAAAAAAACTAAACAAAAATAATTCGAGCTAATTAAATCGATTAATACACAGAATAAGCTCCATAGAACTCAACAAAATTCCAAATACAAAATATGAATCATGAGCTATTCGCTTTTGAGACCTTAAACTTGATTTTGGAATGAAAATGGGATTACTAAGAAATTTTTTGTAAGATATTTCAATATTAAAAAAGGATGATAGTTTAATTACTTGGAAAGCAAAGATATCCTCAAATAACTAATATTTTGAAAGCAAAAAAATTCTGAGATGGTTATGGGATTTAAGAAACATAATAAAAACAATGAAATATGTAAAACTAAACTTATAAAAAGGAAAATCTAAGGATGTTTCATAGAATTAGTTTGGGGTTTAAAAAATAAATAGCTTTTTTCTAATAAATGATTAGTTTGGATAACAGAATAAGCATTCGATATTTGAGGAATAAAATTTTTAGCTAATAACTATGCTAAAAGAATAGATTTTGCTTTGATTCTTAGCAATTTTATTCCCCAGAAACTTGGCAATAAGTGATAAATAAGTTACATCTCAAATAATACAAATTGTTTCATAAGAAAGATTTGAGTAGTTTCGCAAGCATAATAATAGGGAGTGTAAGTCCATATTATTTATAGGTGAGGGGCAATTTAGTAACCTCTTCAGATGTCTAAAACTATCTCTATTGTTCTTGATGTAACTCTTTCGATAACTTAGGACATTCCGAATAAATATACATCTACAGTTCGGTGTCTCTTTGATAACTTCTATTGCAATAGTTGCTGCTTCCAATTGCTGAAAACACTGGATATCCTGTTTAATCTAGATCATCATACAGCCAAATACCTTTGGAATGGAAAGTCCATTAACCACGAGAGTATTCATTTATCCGAAGATTCTCACGACCTTATTTTCTTGCCTAATTTAATAGTGCATATTCGAAATATCGATAGAAATAAGGAATCATTCCTTTGACTCTTCCACCTTCAAAAAAGCCATTTGCAGAAGGAGCTGCTGTTAATAGATCAACAGGGTAGTTTGATTTGCTGTTGAGAATCTTTGCAGCTATGGCTTCAGTGAAATTCATGTAGCCACTTGCGATCTTTAGTGAATAACCGTTTTCTTTACCTATGTGATCTAATAATTCCAAGAAAAACTACTCATCGTGTACATGTCCTAAAGCTTTTATCTGGAGCTACAAAATGGAAAAAAAGTGGGATAAGTCAGAAATTTATTAGTTTTGATCAAAATTAATTATTGTTGAGTTCATTTGAGTGATGATTCAAACAATATTGGAGAAACAATTGTTAATCTTGGCTGTATCTGATTACAGTTGGGAAAAGGTAGACTGGTCCACCAAGTTCCGCAAGATCACCTCCAGAAGTATCTTTCTCAGCTATTGAAAAAGTCCTCTCTAATTTAGCAAGTATGTGTCCTATTTCAATTTCGTTGAATGAATCTCGAAGCCTAGTTTATTATTCAAGCTAAAACATCAATAATTAATGATAAATTTATTTTACAGTGTTGCTGCTTTTTCCTTTTTCTCTTGAAGTGCAAATGAAACTGCCTTATTTTCCTCGAAGTAATTATCTGGTGCCAAATCAATTATCTCTTAGTCTTCTTCTTCAACTTATCCTTGACTTGTGTTATTAGTGTCCACACTATATTCTTAATTATTGACAGATTCATTGCGTTGCTTTTCTGAAACATCATCTGTTTGAGTACTATCATTCTTAATCTCTTCCTCTGAGAATTTAATTGTTTTTGGATCAAGTGCGTTTGAGAATAAAAAGACATTGAATTGATTTTTAAAGACTTTCAGGAACTTATTCACATTCTTAATTGGATCAGGTTGATGGTTAAAAAGAGCTAATTCTCCAGTCTCTTTGACTTAATAACTGTTGTTAGCGATTACATCATACAGATCTTAGAGATAATTAGCTAATTCAGGAGCATTCTTGATTAAGAAATATCTATCTTGTCTCTCAATAAAATAATCCTCACTTAGATTCGCCCTGAACACAAAAATGACAAAGTTATTGCCAAAATGAAGGCTATGAAGAGCGATAGATAAATAGAAAAGAAGCTATTCAATTCAACCTTTCAAATCAGCCCTATTTTTCAAACTAAAACTCTTACCCTGATAGAATGACATCATTATCGAAAACATAGAATTTCATATGATGAACACCGAATATTTCTCTGATTCCACTTTCAGTATCGAGGGAGAATAACTTATTTGAGTTGGGATGGTAATAGAATGCTAGCTTCACATTATTGTTATGCAAGTTTTCCTTTTTTAATCCTTCTAGCACACTCAATGAACTTTCCTGTCTTCTATTCACTCTGGTACCTAATCACAAGAAAGAAGTTGAAGGAATAATTTATATTATTGTTCATCTTAAAATAAACATATTTTAGAGATGTTTTTGTGTTCATTTCACAAAAATCAATCAATAATTAATGAAGAAATTCATTTATCAATCAACTTCATCTTCTATCTTTGTTTCTTTACCTCTCATGTAATCCATTAGAAACCCAACTTTGAGTTTTTTATTCCGTTTAATGGAGTTATCTATTTACGCAACAAGATATTTCTCTAGATTCCCTGTACCAAGGTACAATGTGCTCATTAGGATTCTTTTAGATGAGTACTTCACACCTTTCTATGAATGTCAATCAACCAAGCAAAGTTGATGTTGTTTGATGGTAATGAATTATGCATTCTTTAATCTAATTATTTTTTTACATGTAGCTGCAAATAAAAATCAATAGGTTCTCTCAGAATCTCTATTTGTGATGAGTAGAGCTTGAAAACAGGCTATTTTATCTTCTCAACATGCGCTTTGACCAAAAAATCAAGTACTCTTCTCATTTTAACCTTCTTACTTCGTTTTATGAGTTTATTAAATATAAATCTTTCCAAAATGTTCTTCTGAAAAATCTTTTTTGGTGAGGAATCAAATAAATTTTGCCTTACGATTTAATAAAATCCTTTGAATCTCGCAAGAATTAGATAAACCTTCTGAAAAATGAAAGTACAAATACAATAACAAGCATATTAATGCGCCATTTTTGTAATCCTTTGTTTCGAGATTTTTTCCAAGCAGAATAAGAGAAATTATTTGAAAGTTCTAAGGATGTTTGTTTATGGAACTGTTTCTTAAATATATGAAGATAAAAGAGTATTTTCCTTTTCTTTCCTTCTTTTCACATTTTGCTTCAATAAAATATCCCTTAGCAAAAGTATTGCCATTTATCGTACCTAATTGAATAAAGATAGAATAAAAACTTATCAAAAATTATTCAAAAATCAAAATATGTTTTTTTACCATCTAACTCTCCAATTATCAAGTGCTTGGTTGATAAGCATATTGCAATGCAACGATAGATCTCCATCATTGGACACATCAGGTGGGTTAAATCTCGCTTGAAGATCATTAATGCACTATTCTCCTTTTTAAAAGCAAGGAAGCGTGAAGCCATGTCCTGAATAGAGCATTTTGACTAGGATAAGTATTTTATCTTAATGTTTGCAGGCAGCTTGGAATCCCTTGAAAAACAATCTTCTAAACATATGGAATAATTCACTGTCAACACCGCCAAGAATCTACACATACTCTGACAAGAGTTTAAAAGGAACATTCTACTCAAAAGCTAAGCCTTTGCCAGGTGCATTTGATAAAAAGAAACCAAAGTCAATATGGACAATATGTCCATCTTTGTGCAGTAAGATATTTCCGTTATGCCTGTCTTTGATTTATAAAAAGTAGCACACAAGACTGTAGCCAGCCAGTGAAGAGCAAAAGTTTCTCTAAGCTCTAGCGAGATCATTTCCGAAATTAAGACTAAAGAAATGATGGAGATCTCGGATATCTTTATAATTCTCATGGAGATCTTTTTTGAGTCCATCCAAGGTTATAGAATTTCTAACCATCTCTAAGATGCCGCATTGAGGTCCCAAAGAAACAATCTCATAAGGAGTCAATTTCAAATCGATTCCTTCATGTTTGAAAATCTAATCGAACTGATAAATCAATTGGACAGCAAACTACTCTTGCATGATGTTATCGCCACTCTTCAATAAAAAAGGGTTGAATTTTAACAAATAGACGAAGATTGTTAAACAAAATTTACTTTAACAATAAGGTGAGCAAGACGCCAACTTTAGAAATGACCGAAAGGTGATTATTTGCGAATTCTTTTTTCTTGATCAGATGTATTCTCCCCAAATAATGTTGAGAACCTGCTAACTATGGAACTTCCACCATTGTAAATATTCCCATCATTAACTGAAGCTCGAATATCATCCTCATAAGACTGACGAGCCTTATTCTTATTTTCAGGTGTTTCATCTGCAGTCTGCCAATCTAAATCTTTTAGATTTAAATGAGATGGTACTCTCAATACTTTTTCATACACACATGATATCCCAGATACCTCCTGTTAAAACAAAAACAAAAATAGTATCCTTTATGTAAACAGACATGAATAGGTAAAAAATGAATTATTTTACCTCAAAATGGTTTTGTTGAATCAGTTCTTATAAGTTAACCAATACATTTTATGAGATTTCAACTGAATTACGCTTCTTTTTCTTCGTTTTTAATTCCTTCTTTGGTTCAGGTTGAGCAGCTAACATTTCTGGTTAAGCCATTACTTAACCTTGTTGACTATTCTCTTCAGTTTAAAGCAGTGCAGCATTTGTGTTCTGAGAGTCATTGACTCCAAGATCTTTAGAAAATTATTAGAAAACAACTTGTTACACCAAAAAAAAAACATTTCAAATATTTATTTATTTTTACTTTTTTTCTGAGTCAGCAAACTTGCTCTTTCTCCATCTCCATGCTAGCTCAATTGATTCTTAATCATGGAATTAATGTCATGATTTTATTCAAATCTTATTGAATTGCTTTTACATTAACGGTGAGAGGTAGAGAAAGGAGATGATCATTATTCCACTTTTAAATCTAATTAGATGTTTGATAACTGGATTGCTCTTCAGAACGATACAATTCAAGGCATATGTAAAATGGACTTCTTTCTTTTGTTGAGAATACTTTGCATTCTTAGGCTACAATATTGAGGACTACATGGTTTCTAAAATTATCTTAAAAAATACAATTAATTTATCAGCAAAAAATAAAATAAAACAAAAGAAAACTGTTGTGTGTTTTACTACTAAAAAATGGCACATAGACAGCAGCCGGCAGTTATGCGTTGATTTTTTAAATTTCATATCTCAAGGAGACAATTTTAGGATCAGCAAATTTTAAATTCTCAGAAATTGCCATAAGATCATCGAAAAATGCAGAAGTGCTGAAAAATCCTTCTTCCGATTCTGAAGAGTCTGCATGTGTAGCATTTATACCTGGCTGAACGAATAGCTACCTTTACTCTGGGTTTAATCCTCTCTCAGTATCACTACTTGAATCGATACAGTTACTATGCAATAAATATTCCTCACAACGTTGATAATTATGCAACTCAATATCTTCAGGGAATATTGTTTCTCCTTTCTAGCAATCTTCAAATAAAGTTGTTCCATAGGATGTAAGTATCTCATGCTTTTGAGTATTCCCATTGTTCTTCTTCTCAAGTTGGCTTGGCTATCTGTATCTTTTCCCTTAAATCATTGCAGATGCTGCTTCAGCAGATAACAAGTGTCTTCCATAATAAAATTATGAAAAACAGGTATTAAAATCTTCAACTACTCTCTAGACCCTAGCAAATAATTCAGTGCAACAAAGATTCTAAAGATAAACTCTTCATGAATAATAAAAAGATCTTACTGAGGAATATCTACCATTCCCTTCGCCGTAGCTGTTTATGAAATACTCCTCAAATAGAAGCAAATTAGATGAGCAAAGAAAAAATTGATTTATCCTGCTTTTAAGAGAAACTCCTTTAGCATATCATTATTCAACTCTTCATGAAAAACAAAGAAGTTGCAGATTTAAGGAATGTAGAATTCCAGATCATCACGCCAGACGTGATTCTCCGATAAATCTGGATTTATTCTGTCAGCGAAAAACAAAAAAAGTATGAATTAATTATTTCTTCAAAATGTTTTAATCTATAAGCCTTCAAATTATCGTTGAATAAAGTATTGTGTACCTTGTTTTATTCAGCAGAGAGTAAAGCATCTCTTAGTTGTCATCAATGTACATTCGGATGACGATCTGTAGAGGATCTTCAATCTAACAAAAATACAAAATCATCAAATTCATTAATAAATAACAGTTCTAAAAACCACCTACCTCGCTTGATTGTTCTGACTTAAATTGTGAGATGAGCCTTTTCGAGAGATCTTTCCTATTATCTGATGTCAATAAGCTTTAGTCTTCTTCCTTTTCGTTTAAAAAAAATGTTGATTTGAAATGTTTTTGACCAAATGTATTGGAATATTATTTTGAGAAAATAATATTTTAAAAACGGATAAAACAACATATTTAAATGAATATTTTTTTACCTAGCAGCAAGCGAAGCATTTGCAGCAAAGTATCCTCTAACAAAAGCCTAATGGAAAAGAAGGGTAACACGAGAGAAGTATCATTTGAAAGAATCGAAAATACCGTAAGTTTTTTTGCCTCTGATTTGAATAGGAGCAGATTATTTTTATTCATCTTAAAGATTGGGATCCATTAGCACAAAGAGAGTGAGAGAATCCTTTTTTTTCTAAGGCAACAAAAGTATTAATCAGTGAAAAGATAAAGCAAGAGGGATAAACCTTGAGAAGTTTCTTCTTTTTAAGCCTATTATGTGAATTTGAAGGAAAAAATGAGGTGTAATCTTGAATCTATCTAGTAGTGATTTCGCTTGTAGAAAAGTCTATTAAAATTGAAGTAAAAGATATTAATTTTTGAGTGTGAGTTTGATAAAACTGGCTAATAAGCAGATTAATTACAGATGATTACCTTCAAATAATATTTTTCTTTATTGGGAGGAAAAAATTGGTGAAATTTTGTAAAAAATAATTGTTCGCTATTCATTGCTTTTCCAAAGAATGAAATTAAAGAAAGAGAAAATGGAGTGAGTGTGTTCAAAATGTAATTAACACAAAAGTTTAGGGAAACTTAATTGGTCATTCCCTATCTTTTGCACATAAATTAATTGTATGACAGATGAGTTGATTCTCTAACTTTCAAATGAGGAAAAGGAAAGGTCTAATCTTCTTAAGAGTCACAGCTTCATCAACAAGAACAACTTCCTTAAATACGCCGTTTGCCTTGATTTCAGCTGGAAATATTTCAAAAACACAAAACATATTTTAAATATTGTCTTCTCGAAAGAGTAATTTGATCATTTCATAAATGTATCTAACCTCTCAAGTCATAGAAGTAGAAGGGTTCACCGACTTGATATCTGAACTTTCCTGGTATAGGCATAGTCTTGAATTTAAGTGTCATAGTAGCACCTGATTCAACATCTCCGAATTTGAAGAAACCCTCAGCTTGGGAGGTATCAGAGTTGAAGAATCTCCAAACCTACAACAAAGGAAAGATAAATAAACTCAAATTGTTAAACAAAAATCTTTAGGGAGTTAATTGGCTTAAACTCTTCTACCTTGTTGGTGTATTCAGGGAATTTAGCAGCATCTAGGTAACCTGGAAGATATTCAAAGTCGTAATCAAGGACGTGCATGGTTTCATCGTTGAAATATTGAGTGATTTCTTTGTTTTGGTAGAGCATGTCTCTCAAGTAGCTAAGCAAAAATGAGTTATTGTGGCAAGTTATTTTTTTAAAAGCATGAAAAAATGGAATACTAAAAAAAGATGAGAAAATATCAATTTCTTTTCTCAAATTCCTTAATCTTAAGTAGAAAATCAAGCATTTTTACTTGAAAATCTTAAATTTATCATGTTTTAATCACAAATTAAATTGTAAATTGTATTAATCATAAAGGGTAGTTGTTAGCTTAAATTCAAATTTGTTAAAGTAAATTGCATGCTAATTACGTTTCTTTGAAGTCAGGGTCAAGAGTCTTATCTCTGATTCTGGTGTAGGCAAGCAGAAGTGGGAAGGCAGCCATGACTTAGAATCCTGCTGCAAGATCAGCAAACTGATAGAAAAACAGAGATGTAGCAGGAAGAGCATAAACATTGAAAGGATCGCTGATTCTGCTTCTTCTAACCCACCAGGTGTTGAGACCAGGTAAATATCTATCGATGACGTCCTTGTACCATGCAAAGTAAAGGGGCACTGCATTAACTGAATCCTAAGGTTTCTTGACTTCAGTGTGCTCGTAATCACGAGGATAAGTGTAATATGAGTGCTTAAATTTGAACTCCCATCTCTTGTTGTACGGATTTGCACTGCTGTAAGCAATTTGATGGAACTATGGTTTCATGCTCAAACTACCACTGAGGTTGTTTAAGTGCAAGTTCTTCCCTGCGCTCTTCAAGACACTGTTGTGAAACATCTCTTTTTTTGTTTTATTTTCCAAATTTAACTTTTTTATTCCTTTTATTCTCTCCCCTCTTTACACTTTTTTGTTTCTCTAGAATTGTCACATTTCTCATGTATTTTCAATTCAAAGATCCTTTTCTTCAATCTAAATCAAAAAAGAATAATTACACATGCATACCCATTTAACTCAAACATACATTTGCTGAATTCCTTTGGGCTTATGAAGCTCATTATAATTCATGGTATATTATTCATATTTAAGGGGAGGAGATATTGTATTGTTTTACTATCATATTTTCGAAGCGCGAAGTAATTTGTTTTTCTGATAAACAAAATTGAATTAATTAATCTCAAACGCTTTTTGAATCAACTTGAAGAAGAAAAAGGAAGAGCACTTTTTTAAGTTCTATTTTTGAAAATATGGCTACAACAAAAAAACTCAAATTCAGAACAGATTTTGAAAAAAGTGTCTTAATTGATAACTTCCAGGCTAGAGGATGGACAAGGTTACAAAGCTTATTATTAAGTAACAAGATGTATCTTTTATTATAACAACAGATGCGGTGAAAAGGAAGAAGATGACTGGAACATTTATTGGGCTACTGTCTGGAATGTCCGCAATATTTTTAACCCTAAAACAGGTAAAAAATTTTGCATTTCTTTATTTTTTGCTATTCTGCGTTACCATAAACTTCATCTTTATTTAACTCTAGGGATAAGGTTGAATGATATGCAGATAATAAATCATTTTCCTAATCATTTTGAACTCACACGGAAAGATCTAATGGTCAAGAATTTCAAGAGGTTCAAAAAAGATCTTGAGAAAGAAAACAATCCACTCGCTGCTAAAGACGAAAATGGCAACTACATTTACCTCGATTTTATACCTTAGACATTTACACTTCCTGGAGAATACTCACTGTTTGTCGAAGAGTTTCACAGGAATCCGAATGCCACTTGGATTGTTAAGCCTGCTTCAAGATCTCAAGGAAAAGGCATTTTTCTTCTTAGGAAAATTCAACAACTCAAAAAAATTGGAGGAGGTAATTACCTTGAATTTGTTGTTCTTTTTTCTGTTATCTTGAGCATTGATCTTAATTTTTCAGGGACGAATAGTAATCCATTGTAGGCTTTTTCGTTGAAAGAGGCTTATGTTGTTTCAAGGTACATTGATAATCCTCTTTTAGTTGGAGGTCGTAAATTTGATCTCAGAATCTATGCCTTGGTCACTTCATACAGACCTCTTAAAGTCTATTTGTACGCTCTAGGATTCGGTAGATTCTGCAATGAGTAATACACATAAGGTAATTGTTCTTTTTTACAATTGTGCCATTCGATTTCCCTATTTTTTAAAAAAATCTGCTAAGTTTATGAGTCTCTCTTTCTACAAAACTTTAAATTGCTGACAATACTTAACTTAAATCACTAGACATTGCTGAGATGGATAACATGTTCATTCATTTGACAAACGTTGCTATCTAAAAGTTCTCTGATAAATATTCTGAGAAACACGGTGGCAAATGGTCATTGCAATCATTGAGATATTACTTAGAAATGGTGTATGGGACTGACATGAACAATAAATGCTGGGAAGAGATCAATAACATAATAATAATGACATTGAAATCAGTTTAGAGTGTGATTATCAATGATAAACACTGCTTCGAAATGTATGGATATGATATTCTTATTGACGAAAATTGCAAACCATGGCTTATTGAAATCAATGCCTCACCTTCACTTACAGTCACAGGTAAATTGTGTAGAAGTAGTTAGAAGATTGCCATACATATTTGAAAATTTGTTTTTTCAATCACAGGAAGCATTGATAAGGAACTTAAAACAGATCTTATTAAAAATGTGTATCAAATAGTTATCCCTGAAGATTGGAATGAAGATTCATCTAAAACTGGTGCTAACACATCAACTCAGACGAAAGTAGGAGAATTCAATATTTTATATGATGAACTGCAAGAAAAGAAAAACTTGTAGGCTTAACAATCTCAACTTCAAAAGAGGAATAACAAAACAATTTGGAAATGATACATAACTAAGAATAAATAAATATTGTTTATTTTTCTCACCATCCAGTTATTCATGACATCATTGCTTATCAGAGGATAGTGGCTTTAAAAAAGATGCTAAACTAATAAAAAAACATATCATTTCATATTCATAAATCAGCCAAAATTGAAAAAGAATATATTATTAAAATTACTAAATCCCCCTCAAACGCAAGAACAGAAATCTTGTAAATACATTTTTCTGAATGCAACTCCAAGCAGATATTTTGAAAGGATACATTGCCATATCTTGCTTCATTCAGGCAATCTAAGGTTGCGTGTTCTTGTTCATGGGGCTCAACAGAATGATTCTACTCTCAGCTGAGTTATCTTGGCTGAACGATTTCTTTGGTAAGAAATTGCTAACTTAACTTTCATGCTAATTGTCTCTAAATGTATTTGTCTTTTAAAAAAGGAATTGATGGCTTGAAAGCTAACTTAGTAGCAATAGGTGTACTTGCTATCTTTTTTGGGCTATTAGGAATAGGAGGAGTTCTTCACAGCAAAAAGAAAATGCTTCTTGTATATAATCTTGGAACTCTTACACTTGTAACATATTGTTTAATACTATTGATCCCAATGATCAACGACGATGAGCATGGTTTATAATCTTGTCAAAGCAACAAGTAGTTCTAAGACTACAATAAATTTATTCTAAATTACTAATAGCAAGCTCCAATTTGCTCTGCTAATTGTCCATGCTCCATCAGTAGCAATATTTAGTTGCTTTACACTTAAACTTAATTGAATAGTCTAACATAATCCCCTAATGGAGCTACTTAAGCTCTCAATTGTCTACCATAAAACGATCAAGCTGGTACAAGCTCAAGTGAATATTACATCGGTATGGCTCGATTGGAAAACTAATATTACTGCTAAGGCATGTGCTCTGTTTATTCTCAGCCAACTTTTATGTTCACGTAGATTTCCAGAGGTCCTCCACTGTAATCGACTTGCTATGACGAACTTAAAATTGAACTCAACTTTTTCTACATTAAAGCAATATCGGCACTGTGCTCTCTTCTCATATAGCTAGCTCTTGGGCTTGTCACTATCACAATGCAATACAAAATGTTTCCGAAACTCAACAAAAATTATGAAAATGCACCGTTCTACATTCGTATTTCGTAACTTTGAAAACAAAATCATAAAATGCACAACAAATACAAAAAAATTGAAGGAATTAGGCTTATTCAATTATATTCTTCTGTAACTGTATTGGTATTGTTATCCTGCAATTCTTCTTCTTCTCTTTCTACTTCATAACTTTCTTACTTTTCCTTTTCATTTTCGCTATTTTAGCTTAATCTACCAGAATATTTCTATTCTTATTTTAAGTTATAATCTCCAAATCCAGGATTAAATTCCTAAGTCGTTTTAAAAGCTGAAGGTGATGAAATAAAATCAAGATTAGCTGATTGATCTGTAGTGAAAACAACTTTCTAGTTGTCTTTCGTTGAGGATTGCGTGTCTTCTCTTAAAAATTGACTCATCATATTTGGGTAATTCTCTTGTTGTTCATTTTAAATTGCTAGAAACAACTATTGATTATTGTTGGACATTAAAAATGAATCCTTATCTATTTAGGGTATCGATGGAGCACCTAGTTCTTGTTTACTAACTTCTGTGATAAGATCATCTTTATTCACAAGTGTTACTTCAGTTTCAAGGATATGATGAATTTTGTTAGATAACGCTATTTTCGACTAAATATCCTTGATGCTTGGGGCTAACAAAAGCCGATTTAAATCTTCAGATTGATATGGTTAGTCATCGAACCGTGCAGTCTCGCTGAATGGTTTAATACGGTGGTCATTCTAAACACTAGCAAGAATATCTATTACGAAAAAAAGGAGACCAAGGATAAGTGAAGGATACAGTGAAACATCAGCAAAGATATTTGCAAGATCATGAAGCGAACCAAAATGTTTTTCAAGGAGAACTTGAAGAAATGTTGAGCCTTGATTTGCAAGCTAAAATAAAATATTTAATTGAAGTTGTATTTCGTTGTTCAATTCTATATTGTTTTAGCCATGATCTTCAGGTATTTATCTCTCTGCAAGCTCGTCTTGAAGGCTTAAGACTAGCTCAGCAAGTTATGCATTTTACATCTCAATCGCTTCGATTTCAAGCTGCTTTTACCCCTCAATTGAAAGAATCGCTTATTATTTCTGCGAATCAAAATTATCAATATCTCTCTTTTGTTTTGTATCGATTGCTCTTGTGAGCTCTTCCTTTTCTGCTTCAATTTCTTCTACTTTACGCTGTAGCCACAAAACAAGTTATTTCCAACAAGTCAAGCGCTCTTTACATGTTTTTTTTTACCTGAAGTTGCTCAATGTATTCCTGGAGTTATATGAAATCCTCTCGTAGATTGTTTTGTTTTTAAAGAGATTGGGAATATTCCATTATCTTAACTTTATTCATTTCACTCTCTTTTTCTAAGTCTACAACAGCCTTCTTTAGTTCGGATAATTACCTCAGCAATTAGCACAAGTTCCTTTCACTTTATTCTTTCTCTGTTTGACGTGCTTCTCTCTCTTGGATTAGTAGTTTTTCAAGTTATTTGACTTCTTCATTGCCTCTTTGTTTTCTAACTAATGTAGCTATTATGTTATCTTTCTCTGAAAGAGCTGAAATCCACTGGCTATCTCTATTATCCTTAGATTCTGCAAGAAGAGCTTGTACCATTGCTTTGAAGGAGTTTTTCTCTAAGTTTAAAATCTCAATATGATGTTTTGCTCGGTTTAACTCTTCCTTCAAAGGAATTTACAAATAACAAGTCATATAGTTAGAGTCTTTTCATGATGCGGAATGGGTATTATTTTATAAATATCACACTTGAAGGTTATGTGCCAACTTAAGATCTTTGAGGTAGACTGAAGCTGTTGTTTAAAACATTGTTCTAGAAGGAGAAAATGCTGGAGTCAATTAATTGGTAAAGCGTCTGACTTCGTCGCGCAAAAATCAATTCAAGACAATCAAAAAAAAGGTAATTAATCTCCAAATTGTAAGTAATACAAGTTACAGTTGCAAATGTAATTTAGGAATGGATGAAATTCCCCTTTGAAATTTAAAACAATTGAAGCAGACAAAAACTCTTTGCATAAAAGTCAAAACAATACAATGACAATAATCTCAATTCTTTCAATTCTCTTGCTTTTCTTGCATCTAACTAAATTAATCGAAGTTTTCATTCCAAAACTTATGAACTAACGGTGTAGATTGATATATCAGATCCTCCTACTTTTTTAAAAAAAAACAGACTTTTTCCAAGGTAGTTTAATAAATTCCCACTGAGTTAAAAATTGAGATACAAAAAAGGAATAGATAGAAACTCACAGATGTGTAAGAGATTAAAGGATAGTATGGATTATGAAGAGGTACTACCGTTTTAAGTAACATATATTAGCTATTGGGTATTATTAATGAGATTTATAAGCCAAGGAGGTAAAAAAAACATAAAATAATTAATTTGTGTTTTTGTTTGAGTGTTTTACTGATCACACAGAGAAATTAAGAAGAACTTAGTCATATTTCAAAAGAATATCAAATAACAGATAGTACAAAACTAAGATGCCTTTGACGAACACATAGAGGGGACTCATATCTGTCTTTGGAGGATTCACTTTGCACCTTGTCATGGGAAGCATGTAAAAATACAAATCGAAGTATTTTCTATTGATCGTTTTGTCTAACCATTTGCTGATTGTTAGATTCATGTGGGGGACACTGAATGTCTATGTGACATCATACTTTAGGTAGCTAAATGATGAGGGTTTATCGTTGAGCTTAGGAGGAGCTATTTTTCCAGTTATGATGGCATGCGTTGCCACTGGTATGCCGATTGGACTTAAGGCATTTAAATATTTTGGATCAGCGAGATACTATTGCATGGGTGCTTCGATAGTTTGCGCTGCGTTAGTGTTTGCGTCCAGCTATGCTTAGAAATTCTGGTAGTATGTTCTTATTTATGGAATCGGTTATGGGTTAGTTTCTGGAACAAACTACTTTGTTCCAATCTATTTAGGGTATCTGTATTTTCCAAAGAAAAAGGGATTCGTATCTGGCACGGTTTTAGGAGGTAAATTGATTGATTAAACTATCTGTTGAAAGAACCAAAATTAAGATATTATTTTTCTTATTTTAAAGAACAAAGTATTTCTTAAAATAGAAATGAAATTTCCATATAGTCAATGAAATTCCTTACTTTTCTTATTCTTAAATAATAAAATAAAAATAATTATCCTGATGAAACTAACAATTATCAATGATACTAATAGGTTATGGTCTTTGTTCTCTGGTATTTGGACTCACTTTCGCTGCTTTTGTTAATCCTGATAAGCTCCATCAATAAAAGAATTCAGTAATAATTATATTCTTCTAATATTCCAACAAGAAAAACACTTCATTTTCAAATAAACATTAACATTTTTTTTGTTTTTAAATTAATTTTAAAGGATGGTTATTCATATTATGAGGGTGAATCAGTTAGTGTTGCTGAGTAAGTGCCTTATGTTCTTAGGAAAATGAGTTACATTTATGTTGCTGTTTCAGTATTTGGTTGCTGTTTTTTAATGAACCATCCGGACCAAATTAGTGAAGAAGAAAGGAAAAAAAATGTGCAAAAACAAAAGCAAAATGAACACTCTACTGATAAAATAACTTACGAATTAAACTGCATACATGATGACAAGTAGGCTATTAAACAATAGAACGAGGACTAGACTAGCAAATGCAAATCAGATAAGCTCAAAGATTACGATTTAGCTGAGGATAAAGATATCGATGCAGTTGTCTAAAATAGTGACAATTTGCTATCTATTAAAAAAATATCTCCAATGGAATAAACCTAAAATAGCTACAATCATCATAAAAACAATAATAATAATGAGGATGAGGAGAAAGGAGAGAATAATGAGAATAAAGTAGAAAGTGAAAAGAATCATGGCAGTGATCATTTTCTTTAGACGCCCTCCAGCCCAAATAAAAAGAAACACGAAAATAAATTAGTAAAACAAGATAAAATGCTGCTAGAATCTCAAAATGAAGTAAATAATAATAAGGATCATAACAAACAACATATTGAAACCTAAGATAAATTGCAAGCCGATGCAGCAAGAATTGACTAACTTGATACATTAGGAGCTCCTACTTTAAAGTTGGCTTTGTCATAATAACAACTGTATATGTCATTTATTCTTTCTTATCTTGCAATTGGTTTCGGTATTATTATAAATGGAAATTACAAATCAATAGCAAAAGATTATGGCTTTAACAATGAAGACTATTTAAATTTAGTTGGAGCTTTAGTCAGCACTGCAAATGGATTGTCTAGAATCTTTTGGGCTTGCCTTCTCGATCGCTTTACTTTCAAATAAATCCTCACAGCAATTCTCTTAGTCCAGGTACCAAATTTTGAAAAAACTAATTGATTTTTTCTAATCAAACGTTTTTTGAACATAGATTATCTTTTCACTGACAATAAGACTGTCAAGTGCTCATGAAGTATTTTATGCCATATGGGCATTTGTAATCAACGCTACTTTTGGAGGAGTCCTTGGAATATGGCCTGCTTTCTCAGCTAGTCTAAATGGAATTAAAATTGGATCTTAAATTTATGGTCTTTACTGGTAAGTTATTTTGGTTTGACATTGCCATCTTATGGATAATAATTTGATTATTTGATTTGAAAGGTATTCATTCAGTTTAGCGAACTTTACATAGTTTTTATTTGTGAACTATCTGAAGAAATCAATGGGGTTCAATAATATCTTTTATATCTACACTGGAATGGCAGCTACAGCTCTGATTTTCCTTTGGAGCTATCAATTTAGAATCAAATGGTCAAAGTATTATTTAAAAGAAGAGTAACGAATAGAAACAGAGTAAATAATACTCAAAGGTAAACCACAGCCTGAGAGATAACCTTGAAATTAATAATTTTTGTTGTTTTGTTGTTTTTGTTTAAATTCCGCTACTTTTAAAAGCTTAAAATGCCTTTTTTTTGTCAAATGAAGCAAAATGAGATGTTTAGTTTTATAAATTCAAGAAAATATATCCTTACCTTGAATGTGAATGTGTAGTCTTAGCATCCTAAAAGAGAAAAAATAATTAGTTTTTGATTTAAATCAATATACATATTCATTTAAAATAAATACAAAAACAAAAATATTTTAGAGTCATTTCATTTCTATTATGGAGTAGAAGGTGATATAGGAGTATTTTCTAGTTATTTTGATGAGATGGCAGAAACATCTACAACTGTTTATTGATCATCTTAACCATCTGGATCATTCTATTAGCCATAATCAGCTTCTATAATATCATAATAGAAAATGCCTATCTTGTTAAAATACTATCTAGGTACTACCCATACTCCAACGAATCCTAGCATGAATCCTGAGAAGAAGTTCAGATTTTTAAAGAATTCCATATCTTATGACTTAGAAAATATTTATTTGATGACAAAGTGAATTTTGTTGTTTTGTTTTTTTGGAGTGTAGAAGTTTCTACAAATCTTGTTTGAATTTATTTGTTAATAATTCTTAAAAAATATGTGATTAAAAGATTATTTGTTATGGAGGAGGGGATGTTCTTCCACAATATTGTAATTTATCCTTATGTCTTGAATAGAGTAAACAAAAGTTGACAAAGTAGTAATTACAATTTTTTTTTTCTTTTTTAAATTATTGCATTTTAAAGATAAAGAAATTGTTTGAAAAATTTAAATAGACACCATAAAGATTTCATGAAAACACACTTAATCATCATTCATCATAAGATTGAGACTTTCAGAGGACGAGTTCGTGAGGTCTGTCGTTGGTGGAGAGAGTGAACTTGGAAGCAAGATATCCCTTGAGGTATTGGACCTTAGCGACGTTGGCAAGGAGAGCAGTGTCAACCTTGACTTGAGTGACCTTCTTGGCGAGTTTCTTGGCAGCTTCCTTTTCCTTTTGTTCGGTGGTGAGCTATTTGCAAAGAAAAACAAATTATGAGATAAATGAAGAGATCGTAAGGGAAAGTGAAAAGCAGTCTTTTTCTAAGAGATAAATAATGCGGTTGACAGTTTTGGTAACTGTGAGTCATTATTTATTGTCTTGTATGAAAACTAACTTTTCTTAATGCACCTGGACTTCAGAGACAACATCTTTACTAAGATATTGTCTATAGAAGTAGCCAAAGTAGCCTTGTGTTGTGTTGAGAGGAAAAAGAAGTTTAAAATGATATTTCCTGGGAAATAAATCGTCGTTCCTTCACATGAAGGAGCACGATTGTAGTTTCCAAAGCACATAACAATGCTTCATAGGATCCATTAATTTAAACTCTCTTTTAACCTCTGACGCGTAACTGAAATGTTTTTCAAATTCTGCGTTTTTTAAGATCCCTTGCGGGGTAAAATTACAAACAATCCTACCTCAGCCTTGAAGAGATTCTTGTGGTTTTGCTTGACGGTCTCCTTAGCGAAGTAAACATCATCGACATCGGCGGTGACTCCAGTAAGAGGAACCTTAGTGGAGGTAGAAAGGGTGTAAGCCTAGTTGACTCTCTTGAGAGGGACACCGTTGACCTTGTAAGGTCCGGTAACGAGGAGCAAACCAGAAGTCAACTGCTTAAGGAACACGACTCTCTTGCCTCTGAATTTACCGGCGAGAAGAATCAAGACGGTACCAGGGGTGATATCAGCACGGAGCTTGGAAGAAGCTTTCTTGGTTAATTGTCTTCTGGTGAAGGAGACGGTCTCGTCGTCAGCCTTGTACCACTTGGAGATCTTGGAGACTCCCTTGTTTTGACCCTTAGAACCCTTAGCCATTTTATTTGATGCTTGAATTGATGTTTTATTAGTTGATTTGTTTCTTTTTTTCTTTTTTTATCTTTCTTTGAGTCTTCTTGGTCTCCCCAAAAACCATCAAATTCTGCACCTTATTTTCTCCTCTTAATTTCACCTCTCTGATTGCTCATATATCACCAATATCTAATACTTTCTTCCTCCCCGAATGACTTACAAATGAATTATTCCTTAATGATAGTGCTAAATATGCAATTCACATAAATGTCTTTGATTAATTAAAATATCTTGACTTTTCCTAATTATTTAAATGATAATCTGCCTTTTTAATACTAATTCCAGTCTTTTTCTTGTTCATATATCTTCATCTTCACTCTGAATTTCATCATTAATCTTTCTATTTTGGAAACTTTCCTTTTAGAAATCTTAAATTGGCACTCCCGTAGAATTAGCAGCTCCTCCATAGCGATGCTTTATATTGCTGATAGACTCCAAAACTACATCCAGATTATCATTATCTCCATCTTCAATGAATATGCTCTCGATTGTTGCCTCACAAAGATATTTATATTCCTTCTTCATGTCCTCGTTAAGTTTGATTCCTTCAAAAAAACATAAGAAATATGTCCATTTCCATCAATTTTCTAAAATCAAAATAAGCAATTAATTCTTCTTTATCGAACCCTACTCAAGTTACTTTAAAATACTCTTATTCTTTTCAAAATTCTTTGTTACCTATGACCATGATATTAATTTTTTGTGCTTCAATATAGTCTCTTAACTGCAAGATATGCTTATTCCCTTAGTAACTTTGCTAAGAATTACTAACTCTTTCTTGAACTTGCTGAATATTATTAAAGTTCTATTAGAATTGCTAGCTACTATTGCCCCCTCCTTGTGAGACACGTATTGTATTGCTAGAATAGGGAAGATTTCCTGGTCGTAGATTATCGGTTATGAGAAAAATCCATTTAGAATTAAACCTATTCTCTACTTTTTAGAATAACTTTGTTCCTTCAGCTACAGCCCTGCACATTAATTTGAGAGAAGGCGCACCTTTAGGGTTAGCTTCTGCATCAACAAAAGTTTCAAAGTAAACTTCGTTATTTTATTTATTTTTTAACTCAAATACAACTTCCGCTGTTTCATCAAATTTGATGAATGCCACTCGATCGTCTTCATCTATGTAACTAATCAAATGAAGAAGGAAAGTGTTTGTTAATGCCTCAAACGAAAGAGAATAGTTTTAAACAAACTCTTCTTCAAAATATTGTCAAATGCAGTTACTTATGATAAATCTTTTGAAAGATCTTAAGACATCTCTTTTTGGTGTTGTTTGATTTCGTAGTTTTGGTTTAATCAAGAACAAACACAACATCTTTGCTTTTCCTTTAGTTGTAACCTTAAATAAGATTCAGAATTCTAGGTATTCTATTGATTCCAAAGTGATCGAGAATTTACTTCATATTTGATAGATAACTAAACCTATTTAATAACAAATTAATACAATAATTTAAACTTCCGATGATTTTCATCTGAAACAATATATATTCTAACCTAAGTGCTGGATCGTAATATTTATTTTTAGGCAGTGAATCGAAGCAGAACTAAACTGCATCTTGATAAAGTCCTGCTCCTTTGAGATATAAGAATTAATGAAACTCATGGACTTAATAGATCATATCCATTTTGTCTTCTTCACCGGAATTATTCTGCCTGTTCACGAGCATCTTTAAAAGAATTTAAATAGTAAAACAATGTGATTTTTTGGATACTTCGTTCACTCATAAATCCATTAATAATTTACATTTGTAGCTTTGTCATATGCATCGCAAGATTTCTTGAAATCAACCTAGCTCTGGCTAACCTTATTCTTGGCGACATATTTATTGTAATCTGCACATTCCAGATAGAGCATATTCAAGCGAATTAGTGTCATTATGTGCCTTCTGAAATTAAATCGTAAATCTTTATATTTTTCTAGCAACGATGAAACCAGCAGAAACTTGTCAATAGCTTTTTCAGCTATTTTTTTAGCTTGTTTTCTATTTGTCTTTTTCATATCGAAGACATAGATGTAATAGGCATTTGCTATCTAGAAACATCGATTTATGAAGAGGGATTCATATTTTTTGAGCTTCTTGATGTTTACTTTTAATAATTTCTTATCTTATTATTATTACGCAGCTGCAGTTCCAGTTCCTTCTGAAGGAGTTTCCTTGGATGTTTTAAATGGAAGTAAATTAACATTTTATACTAAATTCACCATTTAAATAAACTTTTTCTTTGGTTGACTATTATTGTTGTTGTTTCCTGGTGTTTTACTGGAAGGATTCAGTTCATTAGAAGCATTTAGAGCATTATTTAAAGAAGATCTAGCTAAAGATTGTCGAAATAACATAGGTGAAGAAATAGATGAAAAATTCTGTTGAGATTAAGGAATAGCAAATGACTAATTGTTTTTGGTTTTAGACAGCATTCCATTGAGATATTATTACTATTATTGCAAGGATGGTTAAGATTAGTAGTTATTTTGTGGATTTTAAGGCAATAAAGAGGAATTTGAATTTAACTGATTAGTCTAGTAGCCACGAGATTTAGAATTATCCTTTTTCTTCCTGTCAATAGCCTAGTGTTGAATAGCTTGGAAGACGCTATTTTTGAGTATGATCTCAGAGACATTCTCTAGATTTATTTCAGCTTGTTTTCTGTCCATGTCGTCTTCTTCATATTAATTCTTTAAGAAGTATTTCCATCCATTGACTGGTTTAACCGTATAAAGCTCTTCCAATGTAGCTCCTTAAAGCAAGTCCTTGATCTTTTATTCCTGAAAATTTTAGTAAAATACAGAGAAATACATTTACAAATTGAGAAATATTTTTCAACAAAAGAATTTGAAGATAAAAAATAATGATTTTATACAATTAAATAAACATTTTGTTCTTACCACAATTTTAAGGGATTATTTATAGCATTTGATAGCTTCCTTGTAACGCTCATTCTGAACGTGTACTTGCCCCATATTATTGCAGACAATGCCTATTCCTCTTTCGTATTTGAATTTTGTAAAGTGTTCAAGAGCACCGCTGAGACGGATTAGCAACACAGAATCGTCTTCATTTTCATAATAGCTGTCATCCGAATATCGTATGCAATCGAATAACTCGTTGAGTACTCTGCAGAGATTCCTGATTTCTTCGATCTAGTCTTCAAAAAAATACAAAAGAATTTTGATGGTTTATCTTAATATAATATTCGTATTTTTCTTACGATTTGCTGAAAGTGGTTTAATTTCAAAAATCGCTTTTGTTGTTTGAAAAATCTTGAATGAGATATTCTTCACTGGTTCCATGAAGGATCGAGATGTTTAGTAGATTATTATCGAAGCAGCGATGTACATCCCGAAGTAGATCAGCAACGGATAGATGTAAAGCGGGGAAAATGAAGGAACTACGATGTCTTCAAGGATGTTTTTAAGGGAGAATTTTGAGGAAAGTGAGCAAGTTGAAAGCGACCCCAAGGAGGATGTTGAATATGCTAGGTCTAGTAATCCACAGACTATCCAAGAACTACCTGTTTAACTTGTGTATAAACTGTCACCTGAATGCTTTGTAATTGTGTTTGAGATTGTGGTCGAAAAGGGAAGCAGATCAGCAGCTGATGACCCTGTAGCCACTGCGGAAGTGAATAGAATAGAGGAATCTTATAGAAACACAAAGATTTTATCAATATTTTTATTTAAATTCGAGCTAAGATTGTTCCATGCATCTACATCGCTGGATATTGTTGAACTAGAAGGTGCTAAAAAAAATATGCAAGCAACTCCGCAAAATGCATTTTAGCAGCCTATATTGATTTCAATCACTGAGCAAGCGTATCTGGAAGATAAATCAACCGTCAAGACTACAGAAGAGCTTGCTGTATACTTGCTTTTCGCATTTGAATACGCTGTTGTTTAGGTGAAATCATATGTTGTAGTGGCTGTAGAACCAACTAAAAAAGTATTGCCTGATTTTTTGGCTGGATAACGCATGTACATCCCGGTTTATTCTGCATAGATGATGATGTAATCTAAAAAAGTTGATCTTGCCATGTAAAATGGTCTTAGCACTCGAAATGTTCTTAGAAAATTGTTGGTTAGTTATTTAGATTAGCTAGTTGTGAAGGAAGATGTATCTGTGTATGTTGAGCAGTACCATAAGAATGCTTTGATTGAATATCCTGTTGAAGTGTCATATCCAGTTGGTGTGACACTGCCCTAAGAAGTTAGCAGCAAATTTGAAGCATAAGTCGTCGACGCTGTTGCAGACGAACTAGTGGAAATAATATATGCTTGTTATGGGTTGGAGCTGTCATTTTGAAATGATATTTTCTCGCAAAGAGCTTTCAAAGATTGAGAGGTATCTAAGTAGGAATAATTGAATATCAATGAAAGATGATCAGCGTTGTTTTTTTCAAGTTAAGCGAGAGGAGAATCACTGAATTCAAGGTATTAGTGGTAATCTAATGGCAGACGAGTTATCTCCTGCGCTATGAAGAAGAAGAGCACAACTTTAGCTATGGAGATAGGAATGATTGGAAGTAAAATGTACTTGAATTATTTGAGTTTCACGCCCATTTTTCAAACGAGCTCTAAATTATTAGAAAGTTCCTAAATTAAATCAAGCTTATAAATTGTCATACAATCAAGAAAGTGACGATCTCTTAAACTATTCATCTCTCAAATGCTGAGAAGGGTAGGTTTAAATATTTTTGAATATTCTGAAGAACTCGTATTATCATGAAAATACTTCATTTTTGAGATAAGTTCATTTAGAAATGAAATGCAAATTATTTATTTGTACTTTTAATTGCAGGATTTGAGATCTAATTCAAAGATAAATTAATATTTTACTTTAATTATCTAATAACACAAAGCTGAAAGTTGACAAAAAGAACTATTCAAAAACAGCAGAGAACATTTGGTAGAAAGCCAATGAAGATATTGTGGCTTAGAATCATTTTTTATGAAGGGATTATGAATCACCAAGGAATTTATTTAAAATTGGATACTATTTTCATAAAGAGATTGAAAAAATAAAAGAAAAATAGGTTACCTCGATTAGGTAAACTGAGTACTATTACTTTAGTGGTAAGGAGTAGATAGATACTGGGAGAGAATTATTAAAACACAAATAACCAGCAAACTAAGTTGATAGTTGAGATTGGTAAAACAGATAATAGATAATAATAATTATATTAAAAAATAAAAGGCGTAGAAGTATTATTTATTGTGCTAATTGAAGGTAAAAAATGGGTTTGCTCAGTGCTGAATATTTGAAGAAATACACTGTTAGAGTCTGTCATATGTTTTCAGTGATAGCACTCAGCGGTAAAATTATGTATGATTATCTCTTCAGAAATAACTAAGAACCTGCTGACATCAATGGAAACACCAGTTCAAATGGTGAAAGTGCATTCTATGGAATTATTGGTGTTATCATGATTATCTCAGGGACTATCAACACTTTTCTTTAGAAACCAACGCTCACACTCAAAGAACACAAACCACTTTGGATGAATACTATGTATGCTAAATTCATCCTCACAACAATCATCTGTTCACCCTTGCCTAAATATCTTTTCGGAATCTCAAAAGATCAACATACAGCGCTGTAATTCTACGTGATATTGGCATTTATTTTCATCAGTCCATTCCTGAGATTCTACAGAGAGCACTATACTCAACTAAATCAGAATAAGAAGGTCACTTATGAAGATATGGATCTTTAATGATTAAAACATAAATAAACTAAATTTTCATTTTTTTTCATAATTTGATTCAATCACTCTTTATCAATCACTTACTTGTGTTTATTAATGATTTAAATAACAATCTGATCAATTTAAATAGCTTCATTATCAATGAAATTTATGAAACCAATACAAGAGAGAGATAAATGAATATTTTATTTTATTTTTTTTAGATAATCTTGTAATAATAAAATATTTATTTTTTAATTCGCATTGATTATGAGACTCAATAAAATTTTCAATTTTTTATCCAACAATGAAATGAGACATTTTTTATATAAAGTAAATGGAAAAAAATCCATATTTTATTGATAATCTTAAGATTTATTCAATCCTTCTAAAGGAATAATAAAAGAAATTTGGGGGAAAAGGGAGGAAGGAAATAAATAAATAAAAATTTATTTAAAATTTTGTAATGTTATTTGGGATGAAAATATTTAATTAATTTAAAGTTTAAATTATCCAATTGCAAGTTAAATTCAAATAATCCCGGGCTTTTATCCCAGCTGACTAAGGCTTCATATCATAATTACAATAAATAAAAAACATTCCTTAAAGGAAATAAAAAATTTAAAAAAAAAGGAACTCAAACTTAATAATGGCTTGCTTGTTGAGCTTTTGGAAGCTCCAAGCAATACCATGCGAAATTAATAGATCACTGTTGGATAGCCCACACTCATTCGATAAAAACCAACTTGAATTTCACCATTTATTGGGTAATTCAAAGTTTTTAAAGCCACCGTTGTTGAGGCACCATCATTTCATCTCGGAGGATAAGATTCTTAGGAGAGAAATTTTGGCACTAGTTTTTAAAGATGGTTGCCCTCAACTCAATCCTTTTGACATTATTAATAGTCAAAGGATAACCCTTCATTAGCCCTTGAGAGTGGTGCAAATCTAACATTTGATGAAATCGAATTCTAGCAGATGTTAATTCTGCTAGAATTCAAAGAAGTGAGAGTGACTTTATTAGATGCCTTAAGAGCAATTATTTGACAAAAATAATTTGATTTTCAAAAATACTCTAGATCAAAAATAAAAATAATTAAATTAAAATAGGCCAAAAAAGAAAAAGAATAAAAAGAATAAAAAATAGAGAGAAAAAAAAATAAAATTAAATTACAACATCATTATGAATAAAAAAATTCATAAATTATTAAAAAAAATGAAAAAAATAAATTCAAATGAACAAAAAAAATATAAATGTAAAATTATTCATATTGTTTATGTTATGTACATTGTCTTAAACAAAAACAAATTAAATTATTTGGGAGGGATTAATATTTCATGGGAGAATTTGAAATAAAATTAATGAAAAAAAAGGGGGGAAGGGGGAGATGGGAAGTTAAAAAATTATAACATTAATTAAAAATAACAAAAAATATTTGAAGTTTTTAATGACTAAAAAGTTAAAAAAATTGATAATTAATTGGAAATATTTATAAAAAATAATTGAATTATTTTTCATAAAAAAAAGTGAAAACTTGGATTCTTTAGGTTTTCCTTCATAAAAAAAAGGATAATTGTTTAATCTTTAAAATTACTAAAAAATTAAAACATATTACTTAATTTAAATAAATAATCATCATATTTTTCCTTAAACTTTAAAACTTTATTTAATTTCAACATATTCTTTTCAGTTGAAACCTCAATAGAAAGTTCACAAAACTTAATTTAATTCCTGAAGAGCGTTTAAATGAAACAAAAAGTCAGTTCTTTAATTCCTATAGAAAAAAATTGAAGTAGTTAGTCTCTGTTTTGATATTTTTATTAATCATTGATGTTTTTGGGAGAGAAAGCAAAAAGAAGAAGGGCTGAGAGCAGCAGTTGTTTTAGAAAATAAATCAAAGATTTTTAAAGAGCAAAAAATAATTTTTTTAACGTGGACGGAAGAAATAAGAGATGAACCAACAATAGGACGAGGGTGAAAAAGGTACTGAATAATGAGACATACAACAGAAAGTTGGAATATTTGCTTTTATGAATGCTTTATAAACAGCACAACAGCAACAGCAGATGTAAGCTGTAGAAGAAATCGAAAAGTTTCCAGAGTTCAGAAAAGAACAGGTTGATGGTGTTTTCATCGATTTCAGTCCTGAAGGAGCACTTCAGAAGCTCATCAATTTATCCAAATGTCCCTTTAATGAAAGGTAACATTCATTTAGATTATAATGCCAGTTCTAACTCTTTAAATTTACAACTGCTTTAACAAGTACTTTTTCTTTGTTCTACTTATTTTTTTTAAAAATTGAAATAAAAATCAGATTGACTTACACAAAGCATCTCGCTGATTTACTGCAATTGATTGGAGAACAAGGGAATATTCACCTCAAGAGCATCATCGATTTCATAGTACTAGAAAAGATTATTTTTTAAAGTTTAAATCTATGCCAATAAAAAAGGAAGTAAAAAGAGATGACTCCTAACTAATTTTAAAACCAAATATGATTTTTTAATTTGTGCTAAGATGATAGCTAGCTGTCTATCACTTTCCAGTTTTAAATTTATTATTTGTTTTTTTCTGGCAGATTGGCGACAACGATGATATAAAGAGAACGCTATTGGTGCAGTTACCTTTTGTCATTGAACATTTGAGAGCAGAATCTTATGGTTATGAAATAATGAGAGATATTATTACTCCTGCACTTTTTTCACTCATTGGAAATGAGAATCTTGATGTAAAAATGCATGATTTATGATGTACTTTCTTCATACTTTTTATTTTTGTGATTTCATTTAGATTAAAGAAGACTCTGGTAAAATCTTAGCTTAAATCGGAGACATCATGAATGGAGATGATAGAGGAAAGTATATCTTAACTAAGGTGCTAAATATGGCACATGATGATCAAATAGATGATAACAGAATTGTAGCAATTCAGGTAGAATTCTTAGTTTTATTTTAAATAAAAAACTTAGAGCAATTTTTGAAAAGCTAAGGACTGAGAATAATATTCTTATTTGATTTGATTTACAGCTCTTAACATAGATGGCTCACTGTTTCGGTGCTGAATTATGTCAGTAGTTTGTCGGGTTAGAAATTCTGAGTCTCGGAGAAGATCCTCAACTAAGAGTTAGAAAGGAATCAGTGCTGAATCTACCAACAATAGGAAGAGTTGTCTCTTAGGAATTCTTCCAGCAAAGGCTTTTACCCTTCTATATCTAGTATTAAAACAGTTTAAAGTTGAAAAAAACATATTTTTTAAGTTTTGGTGTTCTTTGCGTTTTAAAGGAAGAGTTAGGATCCATTTTGGGGAATCAGAAAGGCTTGCGTGGAGATCCTAGTAGATATTTCTAATGTGTGTACTTAAAAAGTCAAAGAAAATGAACTGACTGAGTTACTCCTTAACTGTCTCAAAGATCAATCGAAATGGGTTAAAATGGCGGCCTATAAAATATTAGGTACTACAAATCAACTTTTATTTTTTATTGAAGAATGCCTTTTATCATTTAGGCCCATTCATTGTCACAATGCTAAAGTGCCATCCTTCTGAGAAGCTATTCGAACACTACACTAAAATGACAGATCCTACTGTCAATAGTCTTTCAAATGAAAATGAGGTAACATTAGTTTTAGATTATCCAGAAAGGCAAATTGATTATTTCAAGAAGATTTAATTAAAATAATTTCATCTGACATCTTTTTCTTCTTTTGCTTATGAATTTTAGATACTAATCGTCTGTGCTTAATACTTCCCAGCAGTGTTGACTGTGTATAAAGAAAAAAAGTGGCCGTAGCTTTCAAAAACATTTTAATATCTTCTTAAATCGAATATCAAAGTAAGCTCAATCTTAAAAAGGTTTTATGTGTTCAAACAAAGACCTTTTTGTATATTAGAAAGTGAAAAAACCAATAGCGTGTAGTCTTCATGTGATTGCGGAAATTCTTGGACCCGAAAAGGCAGAAAAAGATCTGTTTAACATTCTTGATCAGATTCTCAAAGACAGCAGTAAAATACAATAATATTTTATCCAAAATAGAAATCTTATTAAATTTCATTTTAGGTGATGAGGTGAAATATGGAGCAATATCGAATTTAGCTAATTTCATGAAGGTGTTCGATAGCTAAAAGAGAGAGAATTTCTTAGATGTCTTTTTGATTCTTTAGAAAGATCCAAAGAAATGGAGAATCCGTGAGTTAATTGCAAGACAAATTGATTTACTAGCTACAATGTTCAACAGCGAGACTGTCTTCAGATATATCATGCCAATTTCTTTCAAGTTATGCAACGATACTGTCTCGATAGTTAGGGAAGAAGCAGCAAAAAAGATTCACTAGATTCTTCTGTAATTTGTGTCTGGTCGTGAACCATCTGATGAGATATATCTCGGATATGTAACAGAAAACATCAAAGCCTTCTCTATTTCAAATCGTTTTAATCAGCGATAGACGTAAATATTGAATTATTTTCATTTATTTAGTTTCTAGCTTAACGATTCTAAAAATATTAACTAATTAGGTTCATTTTGATGTGCAATCAACTAATGATGTTCCCTGAGATTTTTAAAAAATATTTCATTGAGATCTTTGCAACCCTAGCATCTGATAAAGTTATAAACGTCAGAATATCTCTAGCTCATACGATTGCTTCCCATATCAAAGCAAAAGGTATTAAAATATCTATTTTCTATTTATGAAATTTCCTTGGATTGCGATGGTAATTCAAATGAGTTAAAAAAATAAAATTGATTTTATAGGTCCTTTGAGCGATGATGATGAAATCAAGAAGATAATAGAAATCTTGAAGAAAGATAAGAGCAGAGATGTTAGATCACACTTTATCTAAGTGGAAGATTATCTTAAAAGTAAAGAGACTACAAAATAATAGCCAGAAGAGGATAGTCAAAAGAACAAAGAGGTTGTTGCTGAGGGAACACATAAGAATGGTGAAAGTAAAGAAAAAACACCAACAAATGGAGAGTAAAAAAAATAGGAAGAACTAAAAATTAATGAAGAAAAGAAAAAATTCTAAGAAGAAGAGGCAATGAAAAAGAAATAAGCTGAGAAAGATGAAATCAATAAAAAGAATTAAGAAGCAGCTTAGAAACTAGCAGAAGAGGAATAGAAGAAATAAGCTCAAAAAGATAAAGAAGAAGCAGAAAAGAAGGAAAATGAAGAAAAAGTTAAGTAATTAGCTGCTGAGGAAGAAGCTAAGAAAAAATAATAAGAAGAAGAAGCTAAGAAGAAATAATAAGAAGAAGAAGAAGATGCTAAGAAGAAATAATAAGAAGAGGAAGATGCTAAGAAGAAATAATAAGAAGAGGAAGATGCTAAGAAGAAAGCTGAAGAGGAAGAAGAGGAAAAGAGACAAGCATAAGAGAAAGCTGATTAATTAAAAGAAGAAGAACTTAAATAGTAATAAGATGAAGAAAATTAATAATAGCAAAATAATGAAGAAACAGAGAAATCAGATGAAGTAGCAAAGGATTAAAGTGCTGAAGAGAAACAAGAACAATCTGAAGAAAATGAACAAATCCAAGGAGATTCCTCTGTTAATCTAAGCATAGGTGATTCAAGCAACAGACAGCAAGAAGAAGCTGCACTCGTTGAGAAAGATGAGAATAAATCAGAATGAGATTATGTTTAAGAAAAAAACATTAATATTAAATAACATTTGTATTATTTCTGCTTTGGAATCTGTTTATGTAACTCATATTTTCATTTAAAAAGATTTTAAACAAATTGATTAATATCCCAGATATTAAAGCAACTAACTTTGATAACCTAGAAAAAAGGTTTAAATGTCTAGGAAAAATTGGGGGGAATGTTTAGATTTCAAAAAAATAAACAAACAAAAAAACATTCGATATTTAGATAATCTAGTGAGATGGTGCTTATTCACTACAAGAAGACTGAATTCAACTAGTTCTTATATGAGACTCCCAACACAACTCCAATTGATACTGTGATCGAGCAGTTAGTGGAAAGTAAACATATTATTGTATCTTGGAGTTAAGAGGCTAATTATTTCTTACCTTATTGCCATAAGTTAATAATCTTCGAATTATCATCGATAGACTTGCAGTGAGTGTCGAGGAACTAGCTACTAATGGTAAAGTTAATTATTTCAAGGGATCATTGCTTTAACTTTTTATTGAATGATTTCGAAGGTGTCATGAAACCTGAAGAGCTGAGAGGACTCTCTGACGGAGATACTTATAATTCAGCAATGTAAAACAAAACAAAATAGAATAGATTGATTTGTTAGTTTAAATATATTTAAATTACAATTTATTTTAAAAAAACAGGGATTTATTCACACCCGAGAAGAAACGACAGTGGAAGTTAAATCCAGATGTACCAGCAGGATGCAGATATAACCCTGATAAGAATGCATACAGGTATGGAGTGATTTTAGGAGAAGAACAAACTAACACTATGATCAACTCATCAAATAATGCGAAAATTGCTATTTCCAAAAATAATGTAAAAGATCCAGAAAGCCTTTTTTTAAAAACTGAAGGAAAACATTGTTTTTATTGCATTTTTAGGTTGAGTAAAAGATTGTGTTAACTGCAGAGAAACTCAAGGAATAAGTTAGTATTCTCAGAGGAGCTGTTATGATAGGATACCCAGGATATCATGGACTTCCTGAATGGGAACCTGCTAGACTTATTCTAGAGAATCAACTTGATTTCGAAGGCAGAGAATTCGATATTGGTGATGTAAAATAAATACTTTATTTTCAAGTATCATGATAAATAAGGCTAATATTGCTTTGAATTTGCAAAATAGTACTTAAATGTGAAAAATACTGTGCTGTGGTGGGCAGGAAAAGAGTTACTTCGAGGAAAAGAACTCAAGGATTATTCAGGAAAGAATGAAAAAACTAAAATTATTGTGAAGCTAGCCAAAACAGGAAGTGGAGCACCTGTAAGAGAACCAGCTATCGATTAAGAGACTCACAAAAAGATGCTTTCATATTACTACAAGAAGCAAGAGGAACAAAAGGTAACACAGACAGACAAATATTCACAATTCATTATTATTTGATAACTATCAAGAATACAAACTGTTATTGATATTTTTCAAAGAAACTTGAAGAAGACGACGAAGATCAATACATGAATAGTGCATGGGCTAATCCTAATAATCTAAAAAGTTAGTTACATGGTACAAGCTCTGACATTTCTTGGAAAGCTGGCAAAAAATGATGACACAAACTTATTAAATTCTTTGTATGTCATTTATGAAAGTAGATTTTCTGTTTTCAATAAAATTTCAAACATAAAGTCAGGTATTTTAACCCGAAGGGTGCTTTTGTTTTGAGGTTTTTTGACAATTTATTCTTGAAAAGAGAGTTGATTTTTGAAATTTGTTTGATTTCTTCACATCTAAGAGAAACATGTTGTTGCTATTTGAGAGAGGTTCATGGATACTTGTCTGTGATCTTCTTCACTCACACTGTGGATCTATTTTTAAATTAAATGTTAATTTGTTTGATAATGTAATCTTGAAATAAGGATAAAAGTTGTTTAATGTTATTATTGTTACGTATTCTTTTGATGCTAGAAGATTTAAAAGATTAGAGACAATAGGATATTACATAATTGTGCTTTTATTCCCAATAATGATGAGTTTAACTTTGGCTCTTGTTAAGGCTACATTCATTCGTCTCCAGTTCTAAATTTAAAATAAACAATTACCATCAATTTAGAGTGCGTTAATACAT